>JAEHJW020002066.1_pt1 | contig 30170 bp, 44 predicted proteins | sample 9271431 | NCBI WGS metagenome assembly JAEHJW02 | reverse complement strand
TTAGAGATCTGCCAGTATGTCATTCATCTGTGAATCGATCTTCTTTTTCCTCACGGCTTCCCCTGCATCCATTCTCTGAACAAACCATGAAGGCAGTAGCTTCCTATTCTGTTCCAGAAGGTTCCACGCGTTCCTGTCAATGATATAGGTCACACCATAGTCTTCCTTTGATCTCACAATCCTTCCTGCCATCTGCATGAGTTCGATTATGGTCTGTGCCTTATACCATCTGTCAGATCTTTCCTTATGGAGAGCAATCCAGGGGTCTCCTATTGGCAGGAATGGTGCCTTGACAATTATCTGGAATCGGGCAAGATCATCCTTAAGATCAACGCCTTCACCCATGTTCACTGATACGAGAACCTTGTTTCCTTCTGTGGATGAGGAAGTGAAGTTCTTCAGGACTTCCGTGCGGTTGAATGAATCATGCGTCATGAGCCTCTCCTTCCTCTGTGATCCCTTCATGATTGCAGACCTGTACACCGAAGAAAAGCAGTGGATTATTCCCCTCTCATCTGGATGCTGATCCAGTATCTCATCTACCTTTTCAACCACTTTTGGCGTGGTTGTATCGAAATTCTTCCTGCTCAGATACAGGCTTGATGCAGGCATTATAGGCCCATTGACGGAATCAAAGGATGATGGAACATCTATGAGTTTCCAGCTGTATTTTTCCAATCCCAGATCAGCGAGATAGGTTTCCACGTCAAAGAATGTGGCCGAAGACAGAAGGATGTGATCAAACATTCCCCAGAGTGTTTCCATGTAAGCCTTCGCTGAGTAAGGCTTCAGGTATATGCCAGTGTCATCAGAATGGTAGACAAATTCAACCTTTGAATCCACTGAACTCCTTACAAACTTCAGCTTGTACAGGAATTTCTTGTGTTTTCGTATGGCATCCTCCAGAGGTATCTGCTTTCCCTGATATTCAACTTCTATTGCATCATCACTGCTGTTCTCTGCCAGTTCCTTCAGGTATGCCATCTCCTGATCCTGCAGATTCATGTATTCTGTGAGCATAAGACTGAACTCATGGGAAACCATTACGGAAAAGTTCTCTCCTGGCTCAAGACTCTTCTTTATCTCTTCAATCTTCTTAAGGAGTAAATCTCTCGGAAACCCCGGAAGCGTTCTTTCACTGACCGTGATGGTAAAGAAATCTACCAATTTGTTTGGAAGGGAATGCGCCTCATCTATGGTGAGAATATCCCTGATCTGCCACGTGGTTGCTTCATCTTCGCCATCATACATGAGATCATCGCCTTCTGATTTGTTCCTTTTCAAAGCAGAATAGATGCCATACATGAAGTAGTCAAAGGTTGAAACAGCATTCTGGGATACCATAGCCCTGCCCCTGTCCTTATAGTATGGGCATTCATTACGCATCGGGCATGCTGACACGTACTGCTTCTTTTTGCCCGATGTTCCCCTTCCTTCCCCGACATAGTATTTCGGGTTATCATCGGTACATGGAGCGCCATCGGCAGTCATGGATTGAAGCCTGTACTGATGTTTCCGTATCTTTGCTTCATCGTTTCTCTCAGCGTCAGAAAGTGCGTTGAAACGTGCGTTCTCATTGTTTATCTGGTGAGGGCATTCGTAAGCACCCCTCCCCATTACAACCCAGCCCAATTCATCTTCATCGAACCTCAGGACTGTATCCCTGTACTGATCCACGAGTGTTCTCAGAGGGGTGGTGGTATATCCTGAACCCATTTGCTTCGTGACCATCATGTTGATTATAGATTTCCCAACGCCTGTGGGAGCATTCAAAACAACTACCTTCGTTCCTTTTCTAAATGATTCCAGAATGTCATTCACAATCTCTGGCTGGTTGTCACGCAAATTTACCTTCATGTTACCTCAAATAGAGATAGATAGTATCAATATAAACCTTCCTATCATACCGAGTATCTCTACTCCATATTTTCTTTATTATTCATCTCTTTCTTCCTTGAACATAGAAATAAAGTCCATGTTTCTGAGTGTATCTCCATGTTTTAAAAAACAGTGACTGAAAAGATCAAACAGCCCATCATTGATATCAACCACAGAAAAATCAGGATGTTCCTTGCAGACAAGCTTATTCCCCTTCATACCGTACCATCCTTCATGATATCCCACTATTCTCCTGATATCATCCCTGAATTTTTCAAGGCCGTATCTCTGAAGCCAACCATCAAACTGATGTTCATCCTCGGGATCAAGACCAACATTTTCAATCTGTTCTTTTGTAACACCATAAACATAGAAATGACATTCGGGAAATGTTTTCGTTATCCATTGAGCATGATTCCTTATGATATGTCCCTGTCCTGTTTCATATCCCTTTGCTCCATAAATGTCATAATCAGCTATGCCAAGAATCCTTATCTCATTTCCATCTAATCTGTGCAGTGTTGCTACAAGATTTGAAAGAACCCGATACAGATGTTCATGCCTTATTTGTCCCTGTGAACTCAATGATCCTATACGATAATCAAAGAGTTTGTTCAACGTTGGGATCATTCCTTCATGCTCATGGAACAGCACATATAGATTGCCATCAGCAGACAACTGAAGAGGAGTAGTTTCCTTCCATGCCTTTATCTGCTTAAGGATTTCTATCATGCTGAGAGGAATGGCAGATGCACCTCCTGTATCAGATGCAAACAATCCATAATCCAGAATCCCAGCTTCCTTCTTCCTCTGCAGGAATGTAGTGAGATGTCCATAATGTTTCTTCTGCCACTTCTCAGGGTTTTCAGCATTCAACTGATATATCAATGTCCTGACAGGAGGTTGGATCCACCCGTTGTCAATAAGGTGCTGATAAGCACTCAGTATTTCACCATAACTTTCTTCCCAATCTATCATTTTATCACTTAAAATAGAGATAGATAGAATGTATATAAGGATTATTCCATCTTCTCCTTATCTTCCAGAATCCCTTTGACAATTTTCTCTATACTGCTTCCTTCCTTAAGAGATAACAGGTTGATTGCAATGTTCTTATTGGTCTTTCGCATAGCCATCAGAATGCAACTGTCATATGCCATTGAATCTTTTGGCATTCCGACATTAACGAATCGCCTGAAAAGTAAGTCAGACTTCTTCAGGAACCATCCATGGCCATACCTGAACTTCTCTTCATCTGGAATATACCTGAAAAAAACATCGTTGAAATAGGCATCATCATCTGCATGAACCATGCAGAAAATCCAACCTGATTCCAGGAGCTTCTCAATATCTTTCTCAGAATTCACGCTAACCGACATGAATATCTGATACAATAAGTGTATTTAAGAATCAGCAATAATGCCATCATACCTGAGATCATCAACTATGGCGTTCACTTTCTCAATGGGTTCCATCAAGACTATTGAAATTTCAAATGTATCGATTTCATCAGAATTTTTGATCATCCTGATTACTTTCTGTCTTATATCCATCGAGGTTATATAAATAAAAACTATATTAAAGTTATGAAACGCTGTTTTCCCTCAGATATTTCCTCACGTAGTGTTTGACGGTAAGCACGTTCTTTCCAGTGACGGATGATATCTCTTCAGGCGTATATCCATGATCCTGGGAATAGCCATGCTTCCTGTTGGCATATTTCATGTTCTTCAGAAGCCATTTCAATCTCTGGTCAGGATCATCCCATATCTCGGCCAGATATTCCAGTGTATCGAAGTTTTGGTTCTCAACCTGATCTCCCGACCCTTCGCCTTCAGTAATCTTCTCATCAGGCACAGAATCTTCTCCATGATCCGTGCCATCATCCATGAGTGCGATGTTTGAGGTGATTGTAGTTGACATGAGTTCCTTTCCGATCTTCCTCAGAAGCGGGGATGATACGATGGCAATACTATCTTTCGTGTTCTTAAGATATTTAATCCTCTTTATCCGGAAAACGAATTCCTGGTTGGTGAGATCCCTGATCATCTCCCTGTAAATCTCTGGAAGTTCGAAATCAACAAATGACACTTTCCTTGCAACTTCTATGAGATCCTGATTGCTGATCTCATCAGAGTGAATCTGCCTCAATGAAAGGTAATTGACGGCATAGACAATCACCTTTTCCAGATTTTCATCCCTTCTCACTATTTCATCGACATCCTTAATAAATCTCTTGTGGAGTGCATAATTCTGATTCATTCTTTCACCTCAAAATATTGGTCTGATTCCATGTCTTCCAATAAGATAAACCTTTTTATCATTTTAACTCACTCCAAGTATTCTCTTTATCCCTTCGAGATTTTCTTCCTCTTTTGTATCCATCGCATACAGAACATATATTCTGACCTCTTTGCCTGGAAGAGAACGCATTGTTCTTCCTGCCCTCTGTATTATCTTCCTTGATCCAGATGAGAAATTGCTGAAGAATATCGCATTATCCATCTCAGGAAGGTCAAGACCTTCTTCTATGGCGTTGCATCCTATCAGAACCCTCACGTTGCCTTCATTGAGATCCTGGATGATCATCTCCCTCTTCTTCCTGCTCTGGACTTCAAATCCTTTCTTTGGAGCGTGTATTTTCACGGACTTTATGCCGTTCATCTCGAGGAACTTTGAAAGGGCATTGACCATCTTTATGGTGTCCATGAAAATAATGAACCTGCCATCAGGATTGTTCCGTACTATTTCCACAGCCTTCCTCATTTTGCCATCGCTTTCAGTGAGGAGTTTCTTTATATGAGAGTAGGCAACCATGCCATCATTGTATCCTCCATATCCAGATCCCGATGAAGCCATCTGCCTGAACCCGCCATACGTTCGTATGGACTGCACATATGTCTCCCAGTACCTCTTGTAACGTGATAAGTCATCATCTGAAAGGGTGATGGGAATGGCATGGAATTTCAGATCCACTGCCCTGTCAGAATTCTGTCTCTGCCTTATTGTTCTTTCGTATCTGTATGGAAACATGCGGTTTTGAATGAGTTCCTCCTCGCCCATTGTTCGTGGCGATGCGGTCAGCCCTATGACCTTCATCCCAAGAGAAATGGCTTCATTTCCTATTTTCCTGTACTCTTCAGCAAAAAGGTGATGAACCTCATCGAAGATCACGAGACCATAATGCCTCCCAATCCGATCCATGTACTTCAGCATGGATGCATATGTGATTACGGTGAAGTCAGAGAATTCCCTGTCACTTCCGGATGAGTATGTAGTACATTTGCCACCCATTGAGATTATCGTCTTCTCCCACTGTTTCACGAGTTCGATGGTGGGAACCACGACAATGGTTGGAAGCTTGAGAATATCCACAATTTTCAGTGCGATAATGGTCTTCCCCTCACCTGTGGGGACAATGATCATATCGGGATTATGATTCAATGCATGACTGACTGCTTCTCTCTGGAAATCATAAAGTTCTGGGAAGTTCATATCACACACCCAGAATTTTCCTGATGTTCTTATGCGTAATATCATCCATCAGATATTCCGTCAGGCCATTTTTCTTTTCAACTATCCGAACCAATCCCATCGTCTCCATATGCATGAAAAGGCGTTCAAGCCTTCCATGAAAAATCTTATCCATAATCTCATCTTCATCCAGTTCCGTCCCGAAAATATCCAATACTGCTCTGATTTCCCCTTCTGTGATGCCCCTGTTCCAGACACCCTCAAAAGCAAAGGGATGGAGAGTGAGATAGAGCCTGATTGCCCTCCCTTCCTCTGAGACTATCAGGGAACGTTCAAACTTCTCCTCCTTATTCATTCTTTTCATCTCCATAGATTTCATCCCACAGGTCTTTGGGTATCTGCCTGTGGTATTTCCTCAGAAGTTTCTTTCCATACTCCTTCTGTTTCGGGCTCAGATGATTCTGCGAAGCCAGGGAATGACCAAACTCGGTATCCCTCCCATTGAATCCGATGTTATTCCTGACACCTGCAAAGTCAGGATCATTTCCTGCGAGTATTTGCAATGCTTTCAGAACTGGATCGGTATCGTTACGGTTCACATCATCCTTTTCTTTTCTGTGCCTGGCAATGAACTTCTGCAAATGAACATATATGACATCAATCGGTTGATAAGTTTCTGTATTACTATCCCAGTCCACCGCACTGATGACCTCTATGACAGGATTCCACTCAGGAATAACGTCAGGATATTCCTCTTCACCTGTTTTGAGATTTTTAAGGGTCTCGTACATTATATCTCTCTGGCCTGTTACAGGGGAAATTCCATAATAACTGATCAGTCTGTACCCGTCAGGCACCATCTTCACTTCCTCCTCGCTTTCGGATTCTTTGTCATCGGGTCCCAGATCGCTTGCACCGAGGAAAAGGGATGGATCATTCATAACACTGGACCTTGATTCATAGAACTTTTCATAAGCACTCTCGGCCATCTTTTCAGCTTCCACATCTGCCTTGAAATCATCATAGGAAGGAGTGTTGAAAATCCTCTTCATTTCTCTCAGATCAGGAAGTTCCAGCCCGTTCTGCTTCAGAACTTTCCTGAGTTCCTTTCCAAAAGATTTTTCATGCATTGGTTCGCCTGCCATGCATTTCTCGGATATGAATTTCAAACTTCCACCAAGATTTTTCTTGTGACCAAAGTATTCCCATTCCATTTTCCAGACTTCAGGATGTTCTGGAAGGAAATCCCTGATGTATGAACCAAACACTATGGCATTTCTCTTATCCTGTTTCTCCTTCAATGCCTTCTGATCCCTTTTGATCCTGAGCATGTCAGTCCGATCAAGGAACTGGATGCACTCCGATCCCACAGAAACATATTTCCAACCTTCATCAGGATTCGGAACAGTGTTCCGCAGGATGAAGTTGTACCTTATCGGGGTTTTTCCACAGACTTTGCAGGTTCCAACTTCTACATTCAGATCAGATGGCTTATTCTCAAAAAATTCAGTACCATCCGAATCGTCTATCATTCCCACATATTCCCAGTGGTTGTTGCCATCAGCATCCAGATAGAATGCTATTCTATCCGATAGTATGTTTAGTTTCATGTTTATCAAATAGAGATAGATAGAATAGATATAAACCTTTTCATCGTTCGAGTTTTGATATTTCTTTCTTCGCATTGTACAACTTCAGGGACGCAGAGAAAAACTCCCATGCTATCCTGAATTCATCAGATTTCACAGGGATGATCCTGGAAGCAGGTTCTCCTTCTTTTGGTATCTGGACAATCGCAACCTGTTCTATTTTCTGTCCAATGTCATACACATCCTGTTCATTCCCGCCATCCGTTGGATACCCACGCCTCATCAGATAAAGATATGCTGAGAGCTGCCCGAAATATTCAGGATATATTTCCTTGGAAGTTTTCCAATCAATGATTGTAATTTTTTCATCCATTTCCACAACCGCATCGATTGTACCTCCAAACCTGGAGCAGATCATTGGAAGTTCAGTGAAAATTGGATAAATATCTCTCCCAGACTCCCATCCGAGGAACTTGCCAAAAAGTTCATCAGATTTCTGTCTCACAACATCAGGATACTGGCTATCATCGAATACAGAGTGATAATGACGCTGATAGTATGCTTCTATCTTTCCATGCACAACTGTTCCCAGATCCGCAAGTTCAGCATTGTATTCTCTAGTATCCACACCCTGCAAACCCATTTTGTTTGCCCATGAAATAAGATAAGGCTTTGACACTATTCCCAGAATTTCAGTGACGCTTGGAAGCCTCTTCTCCCCTATCATGTATTTCCTGTGGTTGTTTTTTATCATCTTATCCCTTCCGCTTTTATTCCATAATGCCCGTTATAGATACTCCTGATCTGTGCGTTCTGTATGTCGAGATTCCTGTTGTCCCATTTTGCCATTGCAGACAGGCGATCAAAGAAACTTACCGCAGATTCAAAGGATGGCATGAACACACTTTCCTTGAATTTCACGCATGCAAGAAACCTGTGTGTATGGTCCGGATGTGTGCCAAGAAGATTCCGGATAAGTTCTTCATCGGCACCATCGTCGGTGCCGAGATTTGTCTTATTCCTGAAAATCTCCCGCATTATCGACAGGAATTCCTCATCTGTCAATGCCATGAAGTCGATATCGCTGTGCGTACCGTTGTGCAATGTGTAATTCAGGGATTCCTTGTATTCCGCAATGTCAGAAAGATCCATCCGCCTGTACCTGACTTCCATGACGCGGAACTGCATGTGTTCGGAAAGGTATGTGAGTTCAGCCAGATCCGAATTGAAGAGCGTTTCCATATCAATAGGAAGGACATGCCTTTTTGTCCTGATGTATTCCTTTGTTTTCCCATCCTGGTAGATGTATGTGGTCAGAGGCGGCCTCATTATCCTGAGCGGTTCAGCAACCTTCACATCCAGCGTCTTAAGACCGAGAGAATCACGGACATGCTTTGTGTATCCCTTGAGTATCTGTGAGGCTTCTGTCACCGTCATTATATCAGGCGTAACCTTCAGAAGTACCCGGAATCCTCTTCCAGTCATGTCTGCAAGGAAATCAACCTTCTGTTCCTCGAAGTATTCAGCGAGCTTCCTTTCATCCTTCAGGGCATCTTCCATACTGTAGAACCCATGACCATCCAGATCAAAATACACCTGACCAAAGTTCACAAACTTTCCGTTATTCGAGTTCGCTGATATGTACAGGGGATATTTGCCATCATTCTGATCTATCAATGATATCAGATGACTGAGAGAATGGATGGAAATCTGGACAGGAAATCCAAACTTCCTTGGAAGGTTGAGCAATCCATACCTGTCGTATATTTCCCTGTTGAACGCAGGAGATGTCATAGGCTATCCAGGAAGGAACTCATGTCATCCTTCTCCTCATTCCCATCAAGATCGAAACTGCTGTTTTCTCCTTCATCTTTCTGTTTTTCAGGTTGCTTCTCGGGAGCAGAATCCTTCTCATCAGTCGCATCCGATATCATGATTTTCGGAACCTCTATCTTGTTCAGAGGATTGCCTTTCCTGTATGCTTCCAGCTTCTCAGGAGGTATTGCGGGTTTTCCACCCGTAATGTCAACAATCTCTCCCTGCTCACCAAAGTCTGTTCCTTTCATGCTCTCATAAGTTGCATAATATTTGTATATCTGCTTCTTTCCCTTTGTATCACCCTCAACCTTATGGATCTGTATAATGTTCCTGAATTCCCATCTCATGTTCTTGTCAAACTCGGGTTCTTTAGGTGTTTTTCCACCAAACACCTTGGTGAGATCGGCTTTAGGATACGTGGTAAATACAGGGCATACATCAGAAAGTTCAAACATGCTTGATACGAGAACCTGGAAAAACCTGTTCCTGTGTCCATAAGCAGTCAGATCATCCCCACGAATGGGTTCGGTGAGCGTTAAACCTTCTTTCTTCCTCATGTATTCGTTGATCCTGTCCTTAAGTTCAGGGAATCCATCGATGACAATGTGATCGAAATGAATGTTATGTTTCCTCATGTTGTCGAACATCTTTTCGATGTCCGAAATTATGGCCATACCCACATTCAATCTTCTCTCATCTCCCTCTCCTCCTATGTGTCCATATTCAGAAGGGAAAAAGTTGGCCACCATGATCCTTTCGCCTGTTGGTGATTTGCCATATTTTTTCTTTTCCTGATTTATTATGTCCTGAAGAATGATCTCTGTCTGGTTGTCGAAACTCATGATCAACATTGTTCCGGTGAATGTCGTTATTGTTGCAAAGGTCTTTCCCGATCCCTTTTCACCCATAATAATGAATGATGGCTGGAACTTCTTTCCATCATTAAAGAATGGGTTGAATCCCATTCCCTTGCTGAGTATCTCAATGGCTTCCTTGCTGGATATATTAACCATTGCAATCAGTCCAGAATACTGTTAATATCCTCATTGGTTGATGATGGTGTTCCACTTGCCATCTCCGGTTTCCCATCGCTAGCATTCAGATTGAGCACAACATCGGGGAAGATTATGTAATCAGCGATCTGTGGCTGGCCTTCAGCAGGTTTGGATTTCTCCAGTTTGCCAAGTATCACAGCTTCCCCGTTGTCATCCAGTGCATTGCTCGTGTATTTGCTGTATGCAAGTATTACTATGTCTCCTTCTTCCGTGAGGAGAGAGATATAAGATGGCATCTTCACATACTGGGCATGAAGAACATACCTCTTTCCCGGATGTGCCTTCTCATCTGATACGATATCATCATATGGTTTTCTGACGGGACTGTAGTTGTTGACCAGATAGGTGGCGAGCTCCTTTTCATCGAGAGTGAATTCATCGAGACTGACCACCTGTGGATCTTTGGATGCATACCACCTGTTTTTCTCTGCATTGTAATTCCCGATCTGCATTCTGTATGCTTTTCCAGGTTCCAACTTTGAATGCATGTCAACCTGCTCATCCACAAGGAAGAGTGATATGATCTTCTTCAGGTCAGTATCCCAGAGACTCACGCTCATTGTTTTGTGTTTGGGCATTTTTCCCTCATCATCAGGTTCATCATTGGGGAATTCAACATCCTTGCGAATGTCGGTACGTGTTAAAACTTTAACCTTGTGAGCCAGTGCAGCAGTTTGAATTTTTGCGAAGAGCATGATGAAGAGGAAATCCATGTTCTCGGATTTCTCAGACTTGACCGTGCCTTCCGTCATTAACTCAAACTTCTTTGGTTTTGGCTTAAAATATCCATCAATTATTCCTGCAACGGCATCCCTGCCTAAGACACTTGCAGAATACAGAATAAGACCCGTGAGGTCTTTATCCTTCTGTATCTGTGGATATTTCCCCAATATCTCTTTAGCTATCTCTTTCGCCTGGTTGTAGGCACTCTGGTTTTTCTTGAGTGTTTCCAACCCTTCCTGGACAATTTCCATGTGTGCTGTTCTATCCATGCTAAGAGATTAATGGAGAAGTATTTAAAAATCAGCCATGATATCTCCTGTATTCTCTTATAATGAGATCATGTCTTTCCCTGATTAGTTTCACTGCCTCCAGAGATTTCTTGAGTTTTTTTGCAACCGCTTTTGGAGGTTTTGTGATGATGAAATACAGCTGCCGCTTACCAATCCTGTATTTCCTGAGAAGATCATCGTATCCTGTCTTTCCCCATTCTTCTTTCATTGCTAACATAAGAGGAATACATCAGAGAATAAAAAATAAATGGTATGGGTTTAATTTTTAATGTGTCTGGTTCTGTGAACATAGATGGCCGTATCTCTTCTGCCAAAAACACTTCCACATGGGCAGATGAACTTGCCATCCTTTTCAGTTATCGTGAAACCATAATCCTTTCTTTTTCGTGAAACTGTCTCCCCAAGATCGGGTTTAGTTATCGGTATATCTTTTTCTTCAGATGGAGCAGGCTTTTCTTTACTTGTTACGGGCGTTGCTTGAGAATTATCAACTGCTGATGGTTCAGATGGTTCAGGTTTCGACTCAGGAGATTGTTTCTTTTCCGATTTCCTCCCCAGATGTTTGAGTTCCTTCCTGTATTCTTTCATCGGTTTCCCATCCACAGATATGACATCTTCTATGTCGTCTACGATGAGAGGCAATGCCATTGCCTTGTTGCCAATGTCTTTCGGATCTTTCTGAAGGCAGACATAGAGAGCATCCCAGTCATAATCCGTAAATTCCCGTATCTCATCGAAATAAAGTTTTACGGGTTTCGGATTATCCGACTTCTTTACAAGAACTTCAGTTCCTTTTGGAACATTCATCCAGAAATCCTTCTGCCGGAATATCACGGCCTTGTCACCCCAATCTTCTTTTTTTCTGTGGTAAATGAATAGCCACAATCCCTGCACTGGTATCTCTGCACTCTGCTTCCATCGTTCTTCAGGATCATTCCATTCTTTCGGACGTTCTCACGTCCACATTTCGGGCATTTTATTTTTCCTTCTTCTATCGCAATCATACTTATAGAGATAGATAGATACTATTTATAATTTCACTTCAATTTTCTTTCCCATCATCTGACCGTTCCAAAAATTATATCTGACGGATCCCTGGGAGGCTGCGATTCCTCGGTCATGATTTTCCTGTAGATTTTCCAGTTCCTTTTCCATCCCTTAACGACAGAATGAGGAATATTTCCTTTCGTCACAGACATGAGATAATGTTTGTAATCCCGGAAATTCATGATATCATCTCCTCTTCATCGGGTTCACTGACTGTGTGAATAGCCTCTGGTTCCCTGAAACCTGCCCAGACAAGGAATTCCTCATCTGACATCTCCATGATGGACTTCCTTATGGAATTTCTATGATCCCTGTTGTATTCCTGAAGTCTTTCTCTGTGTTTCTGCTGATAATCCTTCTGATATTTCTGTCTCTTCTCTGGATGCTCTTTCATATACCGGATGGTTCTCTGTATGCACTCCTCTTTATGCCGATAATAGTAATTGCGGTTGGACTGTCTGGTTTCTTCGGGATGGGTCTTTCTGTACTTCCTCTGGGCTTCTCTCCTTCTTTCCAACAGATCATTTACCATTTTATCGCTCCCGTCAACAATGAGATGATATCGTAACATGCGACAATCAATGCAATCGCTTCCACTATATGCCTTATTTTAACTAAGGTAACAGGAGACCCTTCCAATTCATCAGCATCCATTAAAATCCCCTCTTTGAATGTGATTCCGCAGGTACCAGTGAAAGAAGATAATCATAACTCATCTTATGAAAGCAGTTGTGCTCTTCACACCATATTTTGAGATATTGCCCAGGTTTCAATTCCACTCCTTCAGTCGTCAATTCTCCCCCTCCATACCAAATAAAGAGAGCATGATGGATTATGACATTCGTATACATCAATATCTACTTCTGTTAGTTCTACCTCACATTCAGGACAATATGGCATTAGAATCCCCATTCCCTGCCATTATCAAACCAAATCCAACCACACCTCAGACATCGATATCCAACCATTTTGAACTCATCAGTATAATCTTCCACATTAACAGACCCACAATTAGGACAGATACCATTTTCAAGGCAGTCTGGACAGAGGGATGGATTGGTAGTTTCTCCGCAGAATTCACTCACCATTATCCCATGCCCACCACAAGTTTTACAGACCATTAGGATTCATCCTCCTTTGCAGACTGAGGTTTATCAACAATTTTTTTAATCCACGATGGGAGTTTGAAGAACGCCAGGAACGAAATTGCACAATCAGGACATAAATTGAGACTATCTACACTATACTTGCCTGAATAATGCGAATATATAGATGTAGAATTATTGTCCCAATCTTGTAACGTTACATTACTCACTACGAGTTGCCCATATTCATGTTCCTTTATTTCTCTCCCACATTGGTCACACTTCACAGTTTTTACTTCCATTCAATCACCCTTTTCTCGGACAAAAAACACATGATAGACATGGTTTGTCTGGGTTCGCATGTGGATTCTGCCCAGGTCTAATATCACCCTTTTTGTATTTATGACTTTCCGATCATTCTTGGAGAATATGAACCAGTATTTCTTATAATGTTCCAGTTCCCCATTCTTACGCAGCCATTCAAGGGCCCGATTGAGAAACCTGATATTGTCCATATTCTCAATGTCGTAGTCCTGGAACCATTCTCTCCTGATCTTATTGGCAAGATCGGGATGAGACAAATCTGGCACGTAAATTTCACTCATGGTTCCTGCCTCTCCTTTTTGTGAGCTGGAAAGAATATCCACATTCACTGCATTGATACCTCTGGATCATCTCCCCTCCAGATTTTAGTATTTTCCCGTTGAGGCGTATCTTCTCAGATCCGCATCGAGAACATTTCACCTTCCCCTCAATCCCAGACATCAGTGTCCCTCCCTGACTTCAACATATTCATTGTTGTGCCTCCGGTTCTGCATTTATACATTTGCATCTTCCAGTTTTTCCCCAACATCGTATCGTAAACATTCGAGAGTCTCTATTAGGTCCCGTGATACTCTGAACTATAAAATCCACCGCAAGTTGCAATGTGCGCATTCTTTCTTTAAATTGTAATACCTCATCATCTTTGATAATCCCCATCTCTCCCTGATGGTTGAACTCTTTTTCTATTTCCTTTAATTCATCCATGAACTGTGGCACCTGAGCAGTGCCGAGTAGTTTTCTGTCCCTTTCATATTCCACAACGTGAAGCCAATCCCGACCACTTGACCTTATCCTGATGTTCACAAAACCATCATCACGAAGGATATAGAGTCCTTTTGGAACTTTTCCGATGGGATGTCCACAGTTCTTACAAACAGATATTCTTTTAATCATTTTAGGCTCTCCATTAATCTGAATGCCACTTCCGGATTCTCGCTCACTTTCTTTCTGGTTCTGGAAATCATCCCGGCATATCGCTCCTTCAGCGTTCCAAGATCCTTCGTCAGTCTTATCCTCTCATCCGCGAGCTTTCTTCTGGCCGTCCTGTTCTCCCTCTGGAATCTGCCCAGCTCTGATTTAGCCTGCTTCAGTTCAGCGTTCAGATTTTTTATCCTGGCCTGCAGTTCGTCGCTTCTGGCACTATATTCACGCTTCAGCTCAGATTCAGATTTGACGATGGTCCTAACCCTATTCTCTGCTTCTTCCTTCACTCGTCTTAGCTCGTCAATATTTCCTGGCAACTTTATCATCGGTCTTTTCATCTTACCATTCCTCATTATCTTCATTCCAATCATCCGTATTATCTACAGGAGAGATACAATAAGGACCGTCTTTGCGGCATTTCCTCCTGAATTCAGAATATAATCTATAAGCCTCATCAAGGCTTATATGGACTGGATGGAGATCATCGATATCCTTCCATATTCCATGACTGTTCTTTCCAAGAGTCATGAGATCAATCCGATCCTCATATTCTGGAGGATCAGAGTTAGGTATCTTATCAGTCCATTTCACAAATTCTATATGATACTGATCAAGAAACGTATCAAGTTCCCGTGCATTCCTGCATACGGATTCCCCATTTTCTTTTACCATACAGATAGAGATAGATAGAGAGAATATAAATCTATCTGTCTCCCAGTATGATACTCTTTATCGTATCCAGATACCCCTGCAATCTCACATTGAACAATTCATATCCCACATCATTTTTCTTCCGCAGGACATATGAAGGATGGAACATAACCAGGATCCTGATCTTTGTATCCCTGTAGTAATGTGGAACAGCAATGTAATATTCTATCGCTTTGGAGATGGGAAGATTCGAACCGAGAGCGAATGAAGCGGGATTCCCGAGAGCAAGTATGAAGTCCGGCTTCTCCGTGGTTATCTCATTCACAAGATATGGGAAACAGGCGGTAATCTGGGTATAGGAAGGAGGGATATCTCTATCCATAACAGATGGCCTGTGTTTCACGACATTGGTGATATAGTAATTCTGGAGATTCATGTGAGATATCCAGATATCCAGTTCTTTCCCTGATCGCCCCACGAATGAGAGATGCTGTTTTGCCTCTTCTCTCCCCGGAGCCTCACCCACAATCATTACCTTGGGACCGGAACCTCTCACGATCCTCGGGAAAGCATAGGCATCTCCCTTCAGACTGCAGAACGGACAATCTGGAATCTTTTGAATATCATTCACATGATCATTCACATAATTTATCGCATTCGCGAGAGATTTATTCACATCTGTTGACATCAGCGGTAACTCCTTTCTTCTTTCGTCAGAGAGGTGGGTTTTATTAGGATGAGTTCTCTTGGGATATGCTGATTTCTCACCACAATCTGTGTCTGGATGGAAAATATCGGATAGTTGGTTGGCTGTCCGTTATTGGGATCAACATATCCCTGGAATATCACTCCCGTGACCTCTGTCTTCATCTGTATGACTGTTCCATTCTTCAGTTTTATCGTGATCCATTTCGGATCCACTGTTTCAAACTCCTGGAAGTCTCCCTCTTCACCTATTTTATTCATCCTCTTTCACCTCTGCGTACCTTGAATCAAGCTTTACCCCATACTTCTTACAAAGGGATCTGTAAATCCTCCTGAAATCTCTCCCATGATCTAAAGTTTCCATCTTTGAGACTAAATATTTTGGTAGATTCGTATTAGTAGGTTTAAGAAATTCGTTCTTATATTTCTCTTCATATTCTCCTCTTTTGACATAATCTGATAATTTTTCTTCAATCACGACAACATGAGACAATTCATGGATAAGAAGTTCTGGCCAGTAAAGAGGCTCTGTATTCGGAATCCCTGCATTATGTCTTTTCACCCATGAATTCACCCATCTGGGATCAGATGAAAATTTCCTGGAATAATAAGAAATCCGTCTTTTAGTTCTCCTAAAGGCATTTCTTGAGAATAATACCATCTTAATGTTTGCTGCAGTTATACCAATGACATCAAGAGTAGGGACAACTCTGATTTCTCCTTTTTCATTCAATAAAGGCTGGGAAAAGAATTCCTTTATCAGGTTAACAGAATAACCATATCTTTCTATGTGAGAGATAATTTCCATCCCGAGTTCAGAGAAATATTTTGTTTTGAATTCAGGTGTGAGAAGGTATGGTGTATATATCATATTGAATGAGAGTTTATCCTTACCTGTTGGATCCCATTTAACAATTTCTTCTGGCGGGACTGAACTCAAAGATTATCACTCTCCTTTTCCCATTCTCTCTGGGTATGAGGATATGCATTTAGTATTTCCTGGCTGGGACTCCCATAAAGATGGTGATAGCCTAAAGCATATATCGAGTTCTTATCTAAATTATCTGTTTGTATTCTTCTATCTATGAATTCATCACTATCCAGAAGAACCTTCCAATCTGTGTTGAGGTTATTCTGAGCTAATTGTTTATACTTGGTGTAAAGCTCCCACCCATCATAATCAACTTTATCAACAAAACTTACTGTGACATTATCTGGTACATGGGATGGGAACTTATCCCTGTTACCTATATACACTACAGAGAGCTCATCGAAGAAGTGGGAATTATGAGATAACCAGAGGTCTATGGGATACTGCATCTCCTTCCAATTGTCCGTTACAAACGTGTATGCACCGATGATCATTGTTTTCCCTTCTTTCTGTAAATCCCGATCTCTTCCACACCCATGCCTTTACCAGACTCCTGATTTCCAATGTTCTCTCCTTTCTCCTTGATGTACTCATAAAGTTTTTTATTGACTACAGGGGTGTGAACAGCTATGATCCAATCTTCAAAAGAATCTATAAATTCTTGTGTGAAGTTCCATTCACAACCTTCACAGTCAGATTTGAGAGCAAGTGGAGGCATTTCATCCTTGATGCGTTTTATGCTCTGTATGGTGGTGGGCAATACATGCGGATCCTGATCAACATTATAATGTTTGTAATTGTTGCTGTGGAAGTATTGTTTATCTTTGGAAAATCCAATGACTGTAACTGCTCCCTTTCTCAGAAAATATATCGGAGTGGTTCCAAAATCACAACCGACATCAATCACAACCTTTCCTACCACATCCAGATCAGAATAGAATCTCTCGCATTCTGGATAATATTGAGATTTCTCAAGTTTCAGGATGTGTAATTTCCTTCTGAGATCACTGTAGAATTTTGGTTTATCGTGAAGAAAATACCAGGTAGAAAGTTTCAAATTCATCTTATTCGTTTACAATATCCTGTCAGAAGTATTTAAGATTCATTCTCATGTTCTCTCTCAAACTTATTTGTATGATTAATCGCAAAAAGGGCAAAGGAAAGACCAGTCCATGAAAAAATCAGGGCAGCATAGTAATCTCCCCTCATCCCGAATTCTATGGACATGAAGGAGAATGTGATTGCAAGTATGATTCCCACCATTGCGATAAGAACATCGCCCTCTCCAAGCCATTCAAGGAAGCCCATTCCTATTCCTCTATTTCTTCCATCTTTCCAGATTTCTGTATCGGTTCATTGAGACTGCTGATATCCACCGTGATCCAGTTCCCTTTCTTTCTTTCGGTGTTTCTCCAGAATTTATCCGTAAATCCTCTCCTCTCCTGGATTCTATACCTGAACTCCTTATGCTTCCTTCCCTTTTCCGGTTTGATCCATTCATCCCATACCTGCCATGTCTGGATTTTCTGATATCCAAATTCATAAGGGAAATCTCTGTCTATGTCTTTCTGTGCTGTCGATACATTAGATTTCTCGTTTTCAAATTTCACCTGAGCATATATCATGTGATCAGATGCATCTGCTTTCACATCAAAGAGATTGTAGTAGTCATTGTCCTTGGAAACTTGGATAGGCTTTCCATGAATGTATATGACCCTGAATGTCCTTGGATGGATTTCAACCAGGTACCCTCTCTCTTTCAGGACATCCGCCACAAACTTCTCAGCCTCATCACCTTTTTTTTTCTTGGTTTTATCCATCAGAACTACTGCCTCTCCATCATTACCTTCCGGAACAACTCAATTTTTTCAACAGGTCTGTCTGGTATCACATATAATGTACCACGTTCTATTTCGATCTGTGTCACATAATAGTCATTCAGTCCAATCACATCAAAAACCAATGATCCCACATCTTCTTCCAATATATTCATATCAAATTTTGTAATCTGGACTTCTTCTCTGAGGAGAGTTCCGATTTTTACATTCGCATAACTGAAATGGAATATGTATTCCCCAATCTTGAATTCACTCTTGCTTTCTCTCACTTTCCGTAAAAATAATTCAAACATGGAAGATGACTCAAGTTGGATTTTCATCAGAATATCCCCAGAATGAATAGTACGAGACTGTAACCGACCACGGTTGCGACCACTGCGAGAATCATTCCTTTCAGATTTGAGGATGGCTGTTCACTTTCACGCCTGTATTCATAATCTACCTTCTCCAGTGACCTGATGCTGTTCGCTATCGTGGAAAGTTCCTTTTCAACCTGCCCGAGTTTGTTTGCCGCATAAAGTTCAGAAATCTGTGCATCTGACCATGCCTGCAGAGAATAGAAAACATCCTTTGCCTCCCTCTCATCGACATCCATCATTCTTGCCTGATAATCCCAGACCTGATTCACTACAGAATTAACCATGACAACAGGAAGAACTCCCCGATTACTGATATAGAATGGAGCACTCTGCAACATTATGACTTTCACCATTGTTCTAGCCAGATCCCTTATGTGGAGTCTCCACATCACAATGAGCATTCCTATGGCAACAACTATAACTGCATACCACGGAGTGAAACTCGGATGGACTACAGGAGAATAATAGGACGCAGATGAAGAGGACGATGCAAGATACGTGAATAGTTCGATCAGTCCGAAAATGAAGAGGAAGAACAGGAAATTCTGGTTCGATATACTGTGTTCCCCTGCGGTGGTCTGATTGTAGGGATACTGCGGTGCCTCTGAAAGGAGATCCTGCCCGTATGAGACCAGATATTTCACTTCAGCGGTCTTCTTCGAAAACATCCTGAAGTAGTTGATCCTGGAATCCGTGAAATTCTTTATCCTCTCATTCTCTCTGACGTATTCGACAGGTGTTTCCACAACCTTGACGGAAAGAGTGTGACCTTCCTTCTCATAATGTTCTGTGAGAATGGAATGATTCTTCCGTGTCGCCTCTCTTATCATGGCTTTATCAGATGTGGTTTTGACAGTATCCATATCCACCGTGAACATCTGGCCGCAGGAACACTGGACCGTAACTTTGGAGGTATCCATTCTCCTCTTTGTCGGATCGAACTTGACCTCCAGTTCTTCCTTATCCTTTATTCCCTCTTCCTGCCGGATAACATCTATGCTGGTCGATTCCAGCGGTCCCATATAATTGAACGTCATGGGCTTGCCCTGATAATGGATTTCGACCTGCTGTTTTACCGGATTTCCAAATGATCTCTGCAATCTGTTGGATAGATCCACAGATATCCTTTTCATTTTTTGGAATCCAGACTTCACATCCTTACGAACTCCACCACGCACATTTCCAATCTTTTTCCACCTGCTGCTCTGTTCATCTTCTGTCATTTTTTCCTCACATTCACATTGTTCACCTGAGTTATCAGGTTTGTCAGTAATTCCTTTGGCACATCCAAAATTGCCTGTATATTTGGTATGGTGTGGATATTGTAAAACCATCCTGATTCTCGGGAGAATTCCCCAGCATTCGCAAGCTGTTCCTGCGCCTCTTCTATGTTGCTTAACGATTTGTTCAGGGTCTTTATGGGATTATGCAGTTGGAAGGCCTGCATTGCGGTCTCACCTTCTGCCATTTCCTTCTCCATCCTCGCCTTTATCTCTTTCCTCTTTGCATCCAGACCCTCGTCTGACAGGAGGTCCCTGTTCTCAATGTAATCAATGTCATCCTTTATACTTTTCTGCAACACCCTTAACAGGTTTATCTGATTCATGTCGAGCCGGATGGAGTTGAAACTTTCCGTTATCGGCTGTTTTTTCTGCGCTTCAAAGGCACCCTGGATGAACTTATCCACACTCTCATAGAATGATTTTATCCGCTTGATCGTCTCTTCCTGGCTGAGGTTTCCAATTAGTTTTTGCATGTCATCTATCTGCTTTTCCAACTCAGGGAGTCTGGATTCGGCTAACTCCAGATCCTTGGTTCTATCAGAGAGTTCCTTCTTTACATCATTAAGTTGCCCAATTACACTGGAACGATCTCTTCTTAATGCTTCGATGTCTTCCTTCACATCAGTTATCTGGAATGTCTCCATGAGACTCTCTGCCACCATTTCAAGGTAGATGGGATTGCGTGGATCACAGAGTTCCTTTATGAAATCCCGATTGTTCTTATATTTGTTGAAAATGAATAAGGCTGCTTTGGGGTTTTCCTTCAGATAGGAATAGAGTTCCTCATTGGTGACCCTATCAGTGAAAAGGAAGGATGGCATACCAACGTTCTCTAATCTTACCTCTCTGGTCTGTACAGAACTTAATTCTTCTACTTTTCTGGTAAGTTCTTCTATTTCCGTTTTCTGCTTCTGGTACCAGTTTACTTTACTTTCACCCATTCTTAACCTTAATCTCCCTGTTATCATCACTGAGAATCATGAATGAACCCGGCATCTATACGAATATAATATTTGAGTATTTAAAAGATTTCAAATTTAATTTGAAATACCGTCAAACACAACAAAAGTCAGGAATAGACTTATCCTGCGAAATTTTATAACAGGATGTTTGACGTTTTAATAAAAATGAATAGTCTCCATTTCTGGCATGATACTACGTATACCATGCGCAACACCATGTAGAAATCAAAGTTTAGTCGCTTAAACTATGATAGTGTGTTTTTCCCGTGTGATACGAGGTCTGCTGTCGATTGAATTTTCAACGCAAAATCAGTTATCATAGTCTTACCATAAGACTATGAAAGTTTTTATCCCCGTTTGGCATGGATTCCTATGGAAAGTATTGTGTGGAAATATCCGCTGATTAAACAACAGAAGGCACAGGTCATACGGATCCTGAGACCCAAAGAAATGACTGCACTTATTGATCATGTATCAATAGATGATGAGCCTAACTGGGCTAAAAGCAGGGAAACCCCAACACTTAAGGAGTCGGGATTGACCACAGAGGATATACAGCTGTGGCTGAAATTCTTCCTTTATTCAGGATGCAGATTCTCAGAAGGTGTCCTTATTCATAAGTATAGAAATCCTGATGGAACAACACTTTACCAGAAGAATGGAAGCCTGTGGATGCCACGATACAAGGGAAAGAAATTGAGAAGCATACAGACCAGGACAATATACTTCTCATATAAGGGCAGAGAGATAATGGAAGATTTCTTTAACATTCCATCACTCCCCGCAGAAGATGAATCACAGGTTACACAAACCCTTGTATCCTTCACAAATATAATGCATAAGGCAGGAGAAAGGATCAAACTTCCAGATGCAACCCTTACACTGACTTTTGACAGGACACTGAAGGATAAGGATGGCAATCCATTGAAGGAAATGGTTCCCACGAAGCAGTTCACTCAGAATCCTGATGGAAGCTATTCCAAGGTCATGAAAGAAAGAATAATGACCGAAACAGAGGAGAAGGAATTCACTACAAACGGATGTGCTTTCAGATCCCTGCGAAAGACATGGGAATCATGGCTGACCGCATATTACGGATCGGATTCGCAGATGAGGGAAAGGATACTGTCATCCCAGGGGCATAAGAAGGAAGTGGCCTTATCCCACTACCTTGAAGTATCATTCGATAAGGAAGATCTCGAGAATATAGCGGAAGAAGTAAAGGGATATGCAGTTCTGGAATGATCTTAAGCCACATATATCTTCTACTTTTTGAAGTAATGGATGGTTCACATTTCCCGCACACTTTTTGAATGTCGCAGTGGTTCACATTCGCAGATTACTTTTTGAGGTTATCCATGGTTCACATGCTATCACTACTTTTTGAAATGCCTAATGGTTCACATGTTAAAGATACTTTTTGAATCTCTGAGTGGTTCACATGCACTGAATACTTTTTGAATACTTTAGTGGTTTACAACTCTATCTTACTTTTTGATTCCTTAAATGGTTCACAGCTATGCAGTACTTTTTGAGAATCATGTAGGTTCACATTCTTTATGTACTTTTTGAATTAATTCGTGGTTCACACTCCATCCTTACTTTTTGACGCATATTATGGTTCACACAACATAGGTACTTTTTGAAGATGGTATTGGTTCACATTCATCAGATACTTTTGAGGGCCCCGATGGTTCACATGATCTGGGTACTTTTTGAAACCAAACCTGGTTCACATTTCCTCACCACTTTTTGAGAGGGCGCGTGGTTCACATTTCCAATATACTTTTTGAATTGCTGGATGGTTCACAGCCTTAATACACTTACAGATATTTATTCTTTGGGTTCAGAGAAGGGTTTGACCTTCTCAGGGTTTGATTTCGCCCATGCTATCACATTATTAAAGCATTTTATCCTCATGTGCTGGATATCGTAGTAGTTATCGGTGAGTTGCCTTATGGCCCAGTTGTCTTCTTCAGATATAGACGTGAAGGTTCCCTTTGCGGGAAGAGGATATCCATCATCTGTTCTGACGGGCTCAATGGTATGGTTCTGTAGTGTAGCTTCGTATGGAGTTACATCTGTACCCATGCCTCTCATCCAGACCACATGCAGATTGACAAGGAACCTTTTCTCAATGTATCTCAGTGTCATCATCCTGATATGACCCTTGCTTCCCTTTTCATCCTGAAGCTCCTTCCTGGAAGCGTATTCTGCCTTCTTCACATCATAGAGAAAACGATACTGTGACTTCTCAGGAGACATCTTCTCAAAGCTCGTGGCTATCTTATACAGAGTGGTTTTCAGTCTCGTGTTCACAAAGATGTGATAGCCTTTTTTCCGTTTCATTGGAAGATTCATGAAGACAGATTTCACAACCTTTGCATTGCATACCTTCATCTCATCGCTGTCAGTCTCTGTCAGATTCACAGGGCAGTAAGCCTTCGGCGATGAGGAGAGGAATTTGTGACCTTCCTCGCATTCCTGCTCGTAGTGTGAACCAGAGAGACCTGTATATGACACGAGCATTGAAGGCTTGGGGAAATCAGTTATGGGATTAAGCATCGCTATCAAGTTCGCTGATAGAACTGGGCCTATTCCCTGTATGTGCTTCAGATATTCCTTGTAGATGTCTGTTTTCTCCACCCAAGGTACTATACTTCTGGCCACTCCTTCTTCAGTAGCCTTCAGATTCCTGTAGTAAGATACCAGATCCTTTATTCCATCCGGCACCTTGCTAAAGTCCTTTTCTTCCAGAATTCTCGTGGCTATTATGGCATACTTCCTGTCTTCTTTTGTTTCATTTGTTTTTTCCATATCCATCACTTCACCTTTTTGCAGCAGGGCATTATATTGAAATATTCTGCTGACCAGGCGTTTTCACCGAAGTCAGAATTGAGTTCTGCCACCTCTTCGCTGATCGCATCCCCTACATTATCTGCAGAGACAGTGATGGTATCTCCGTATATTCTGGCTATCTTTTTCCCACCAATACTCACATTCCTGGGATGTTTCCCAAGTTCAAGCCCTCTTTTGATATCCTGGCATCCTTCTATGTGGACATCCCATGAGCCGTCCCCAATCACGGTGCAGAAAACAAAGTTCTTTTGTTCTTTCTTTTGTTCTGTCATATTTATCAAATAGAGATAGATAGAGAGAATATAAATGTATCGATTCCTAAATGTGACCAGGTATGGATAAACACCCATAACGGATCACATATGCAACCCTCCTGATCACGGTGAGGAGAGGCAGAAACCGTTTATGGTTTCCATACGATCCTCACTCATTGGATGGAAGTTACCTCTCCACAATAATGGATAAGGGATGTGTATTTAAAATTACTTGTTCTTTGCACAGTGGCCTCTAACGATTTCCCTCTTATAGACGAATCTATTTTTCATTCTTCTGTATGTGTTCACCCAATGATATCCTTCAGGGCATTTCCTATCCCTCCCCGTTGCCTTCACACCTATGTATTTGGTATCAAATGTATATTGTGCGTTGGGATCCAGAATCTCACTCTTTTCTGCAGTTTTCTTGACTCTTTCATACTCATTTCTGGAGACATTTCTGCCATCCACCTTATAAGTCGTTTTTCCAAACACTGTTCTCTTACTCAACGATTGTGTTTTCCTCATTATCCGATCACCTTAACCTGTTCAATGAATGCCATTGAAGATGTATTCAGTCGAATCTTTGTGTCTTTTCAGAACCAGGGTTTTATTGCCATTCGTGATCTCAGTAAAGCATTCAGGTGACGATGTGTACCATTCAAAATCTCCCCATTTTACTATCTTCTTGAATGGTCTATCCAATCTGAAATGGAAATAATGACCGAACTCGCCAAGTTCGTATGGAGGTGCATTCAGCTGGATTGCTTTAGGATGAACAACATCCCCGCCTATCAGAGACATGGTGAAATCCCCTTCAAAGATTCTCCCGATTATGAAGCGTCCATCAGGATCATAGAAATGAGTGGATAGATTACCAAGCTTTTCCATCAGATCAAGCATTTGAGCTGTCATCTGTTTGAGGTATTCTTTGTCCATGTCTTTTTCTTCATCTTTTTTCTGTACCATAAAGGTGTGACGTATCAGAAGTACTTAAGCATCATCACCTATCCCGACAAATAAATCTGTATCGATTTATAATAGCCTGAAAAACCTGATATGCAGAGAGTTCGACAACCATCCTTGACTTTTTGAGGATAGTTTGACAGTCATATCTCGATTTTTTGAAGGAGTTCGACAGACAATTTTTATTGGTAAAAAAAGAAGAAGTGGATATTTCATCATTTTAGTCATCTTCAAAGTTAAAATCAAAGCAATCTGACATCGTTTCCAATTCATGATCTGCCATAGGTTTCTCACAGCGTGGGCATATGTCCTGCTTTAACATATTCATACACTGCTCAGATGAATCTAAATCTTCCATTCATGTCACCTCCTAATAGAGATAGATAAAAAGGATATAAATTTATTGACCAATCCTGTTAGGAAGTATTTTAAACATTTTTTCTAAGGATTATTCACTTTTCGTCATCATCAGATGGTTCGCTTTTCTTGGTCTCATTCTTCTTTGGTTCATATCTCACATTCCTCGGTTCCACTGTCGATCTCCTTTCCCTCTCCTTGTCTTTCTGGAGTTCTTTCTGGTATTCCTTATCCCACTGTCTCAATGGGACGAGATTCCTGATCTGTTTTGCAGCATCCTTCTTGGTTCCCTTCACATGCGAATTCAACCACTGCATATCCACATCCAGAACGGTGAAGGGCGATGTTCCCTGATTATGATATGGAATGGATGCCAGCGGAATTGGAAGATATCTTCCTCCATTTCTCCATCCAGACTGCCATTTCTCTGGATTGGACAACGCTCTCACTGTATGCCTCGTATGCCTGTTGACGTAATTTGTTATCATGAACACATCATGGGAGATTGTCTTGCTCCTCAATGGAACAGGTATATCTTTTCTTACATGGTAGATGAAAACGGGTCCCTGGACATCGTAATGCCTCTCCAGAAACATATATTCTTTCAGGTTTGTTCCTCCCTTGGCCCGCATCTGGTCTGTGGTAAGAGCGGAATCAAACTCATCAATTATGACCGCAGGAATCCTGTCATGGAGAATGATATCTGTGGAAACCATCAGCAGTTCCGACATGCTTGATACGAAATGGATCCTGTCTATCCTGTAGTCAGGGAATTTCTCTTCTCCCTCCATCATATAGGAAAATATGAGGGGAATGGTTGTCACGATATCCCATTTCGGTCTCAGTATCAGGATTGCCTGAATGATGAATGTCGAAAAATTGGACTTGCCCATTCCCGCCTTCGCAAAAACGGATGTGGACAGACCATAGGGCAGGAGTTCAGAGATCCAGTATTCCATGATCTCCCTCTCTGTATCGTTTATCCCGAATATCTCCTCTATTCTTCTCACATCGAATCCGGATGCCTCATATTCCTTGTATTTCATGTAGAATACGTAGGCTCTCTTGCCCCGCATGTCTGCGGCTTTCCTTCGTGCATGATCCGGTTTCCTTTCAAACTCCCGCACAAGTTCATCGTAGTAGAATTCTATGAGGGATTTCACGAGAGGAATTGCGGGATCAACCCCAGAAATATCATAATTGAAACAATCTATGGTGTATTCATCCTCCTCCTCGCTCTGGGGATATGGATTTCTCTCATGCAAACGGAAGGAACCTATCTTCTTCATCAGCATGACAACATTCTGGAGTCGCAGGAGATGTTCCCTGATGGATAGGTCCCCACGATTCCCGTACATGTAATCAATGTCGCCCTTCTTCTTCAGATATTCTGCATAGAATTCCCTGTATTCTCTCCCGTGGGTTTCCGCCTGCAGGGTCAGTTTCAGGAGATCGGGACATGGCTGTTTCAGACCTATCCGGATGTGCTGGTACATCTCATCGAAAGCATCAGAGAAAATGGAATACAGTAGTGAATTGATCCGGCCCGGCTGGAGTCTGTCATCATCCATCAGTCATCTTCTCCCCATTCCGTGAAGTCCAGATAATCTGCGGACATGGGCTGATAATAGTCATATTTCTTGTCGATGTATCCCGGGCCTCCCTCTCTCCATAAATCCAGAAGATTCTTCACCCTCTCATAAGCCTCGTTATATGTCATCTCATAGTTCTTCTCGAGGGGAGAACCACCGTATTTGGCATCTATCTTCCTCTCATTTTCTTCGAACTCCTCGACTTTCTCCGTGAAGTCGGAAAGAAGAGCCCTGATCTGGATGTGTGCTATCGCCAATGCAGGATATGGCTGTTTTCCATAACCATAATCGGAATTCGCAACCTCGTCATGCACATTCTTTATCCAATCTTCGAAAATTTTGATAACAGGGACCGCTCTCAGTTCATCCGGTTGTGATGAATCGTCATCTTCCATTTCATCCCTCAATCATTTCTACTGCATGATCAGCCATGTCTTCCAGAGAGATGAATTCTGCATTTTTCTGGGGAGTTCCACGGCCTCTGACAGCCATATTTTCAAGAGCGGAAGATGCTCCATAGAGTGCCATTTCACCGAACATCGCATTGGCGACAGTGAACAGGCCAGACCAGTATCCATATCCATTCTTCCATCCATTCAGTATGGGGAGATAGGAAAGCAGCTGCCGTGCGATTATAGGATTCTGTGCAATAATGTAATTGGGTTTTGATAGTATCATCCGCTTGAATTCATCTGCCAGATCCTCGGGGAGATAAGATATGTCGTCAGCGTGCCATTTTTCTTTCAAGAGGCTCATGATATGATCAATGGTATACTGGACGTGTTTCATTATCTGCAGATCCTGATTCAGGGCTAACATTATCGCATTTCTCTGCTTTTCTGCCTCTCTCCCTGGAAGAGGCTTGAATTTAACCGTTCCACCGAATATCTGTTCTATGGGCTGGCTCGTATCAACTCCTCGTTCCCTGAGTTTATCTATCACACTCTGCGGCCAGAATCCCGTCCTCTCCAGAATGTTTGGGGATATCCCCGACCCACCGATATTACTCCAATACCGGATCTGTGCAAGCGTCCCATCATCCTGCTGCCTCATACCCATCATAGGTTTCATGTTTTATTCCCTCCCTGCAACTGTGCGGTTTTCTTGCTCGATTTGTTGGCTCTCCTTATCCGCACTATTGAGAGAGCCATGAATATAAGTACCATAAACAGAGAAAAATATATGAAAAATGCGTCATCGACAACAAAGGATACCGTCAGTACCCCGAGCATGTACCAGACCACAGATAGACGACCCATTGCTTTTGGAGAGAGATTCACGTAGGTGTTCCCTATCAGTATGGCAAAGAGATAGAGAACAAATATAGCCATCAGCATTGCCGCAACCAGTTCCAGATTAAATGTTATCGTTACCATTTTACGATTCCCCCGTTATTTTCCGATATAGAACATCCAATTTCTTTTCCACCCTGTATTTCCATTTCTTGTCACCCTTATCCTTCCTGTTCTTATTAATCATCCATGCAAAATAAGCCAACGTTGCGAGACCCACCAGTAAGGTGAGTGCCCTTCCTCCCGCATTGTCCAGAATCCATACAAATATGTTTTCAATTTCGATGAGAATGTTAGATGAATACGCAGGATAATAGTTGGCAACAAGTGCCACATACCAGGGAACAGTGGTTGTGTTCAAGAATATAGCGTTTGAGGGATTTATGTTTCCCGTGGCTATGTTCGAAACAGAATTGAGGACAAAGGGTGAATACATTGAGAGCTCTGTCTTTCCGCTGTCATTCTGAAGGTTATAAAGTTGCGTTGCATTCAGGGGAAGAAAGATGGTTATTGAATATGAATTGTAAGATATTAGATGGGGAATGATCAGTTTATTATCTGTAAGATTCACATAAGCAACGGTAAGGTTTTTCCAGACCTCATATACGAGAGTTTTGTTATCGACAGGTTTATCAGCGGTATTCTCTAACCAGGATGTTACAAAGATCCCCGTCTTATTTGTAGTTTCGTTCTTGGGAACAAAATGATATGCAAACGTGCCTGCATCCGCTTCCATCTGATATCTCTGTGATTCAGTGAGATTAATGCTCGATACTATATCATGTGTTATGTTGAAATAGGCAGTTTGGTTCAAATTTAAAGTCTTGATGGTGTCATTCAGAAAAGCAAGTTTGTTGTTGAATGAGATGTTGTTGCTCTTTATCAAATCATCCATGAATGTGAAATTCGTCTCCAACTGCGTAAGCATGTTCGTAACGTTAGAGTTCACGAGATTGGTTGTGGATTTTATTTCGTCTATAAGATTGGTAATCGTGCTATCATTCGCATTTAAATTGACGTTTATCTTCGTAAGTAAATTAGCAACCGAAGCGTTATTTGCGTCAATGGTTATAGTGATATTTGTCATCAGACTTGAAAGATTCGCTCTCGTGGTCTGAAGATTCTGGTTCACTCCATAAAACAATATTCCGTTGAAGAAATACACTCCCAGACCGTTCACATTCATTACTATATAATTATTTGATGGAAGAATTGTGTTGCTGTCAACTGCGTGATACTGGAACGAAAAATTATACGTTGAATCTGGAATATATATTGTCATAGTCTGCAAAGGCAAAATCGAAGTTAGTGCTTGTTCGATTCCATTCTGCTTCACATATACATCGACATAATAAGTAGAATTGAGGTCTGCGAATTGCAACTGGGAGAAGGGAATCATTATCTGCAAATTCTCAATCTGTGATGTTGGTGTTATATTATAAGATGCAACTGTCTGGTTGAATATATCCACGGTCTTTATGCTTAAAGAATTTCCGACAACATACTGATAGTTATCTGCAACCATTTCTTTCCCATTGACATAGGTGGTCAGTTCACTGAATGGTATCTTCACACCAGCAACCTGGGCCAATGCTGTCGATGGTGAATAGGAAATTGTCAGTTCGCCAAGAGGGTTGGCGATGCTGACGGGTTCAAGAAGTTCCAACTGAACAGTATCCCAGTTTGTTGAATTAAGAATTACTGATCCATTTGAATCGTTTATTGCGCCATAAACAGGAACCGATGCAGAGTAGAACAGCCATGTATCATTGAAGTTTATACGGACAAAATCACTGTGGTTATTCGGGATATCATACTGATAAAGCCATTCTGACAGATTTGATGCATACGCACGGGCATAATTATAATCCCAGTAATGAACCTGCAAATTCGTAAAAGTCGAAGAAGTTAATTGAGAAACCGTATTCGAAAAATATAAAGTGACGTAATTTGAATATTCAGTTGGATAATATG
>JAEHJW020002287.1_pt1 | contig 30179 bp, 41 predicted proteins | sample 9271431 | NCBI WGS metagenome assembly JAEHJW02 | reverse complement strand
ATGAACGGTGTATATGAGCCTTTTGAAACTCCAGAAGATAGAGAAAAAGCCAAAAAGGCGACGAAAAGAGCGGCAAGGTTAAAAAGGTACATCATAAAAACAGGCAACAAAAGGGATGAAAAGGCAGAAAAAGAAAGAGGGATGAAGAAATGAAAACAGAAGAAAAAAGACCGTCCGCAGACGGCGCAAAAACCCAAAAAGATTATAACACATTTAGACCCTATTCTATGTCAAGACTTTTAGAATATGAGCGTTGCCCGCAAAGGTTTATGTTTAAGTATCTCCGGCACCTGCCGGAGATACAGGACAACGCCGGATTTCAGGGACAAGTGATTCACGAGGCCATCGCTAAGGCCTTGCGAGGCGAGAATTGGGAAGACGCCCTCGCTGAGTTAGCGTTTGACGACATTCAAGACGCGAAGTATAAAGTTCTCACGGCGTTGAAATATTCAAAAAATCTTGGAAACATAGTGGGGATTGAAACCAAGTTCGCCATTCTTGATAACGGTACAATCACCGATTTTGGAGATCCGGACGGCTTTTTGAGAGGTATCATCGACTTGCTTGTCGAGGATCCAAACGGCGGCCTAATGATCTGGGACTGGAAAACGGGACATTCAAAACCCACAAAGTTTCAAGTGTTTCTGTACGCGTGGGCTGTACAGAAAGCGCTGAATCGCCGAGTATCAAAAGTCGGCTATATCCTGCTTAGTTCGTCGGAGATCCTCGATTTTGAAGTTTCGAAAGAAGAATTAGAAATCACGGAAAGGAAATTGAACAAACTTGTCAGTGCCCTTGAAAATGACAAAGATTTCAGAGCCACCCCTGGAGGGCATTGCGCTTATTGCTCTTACGTCGGAATGTGTCCTTTGGTATCATTGATAGAAGCCAAAGACATTCCGACCGTGAGAAGTGATGACGAAGCGTCTGAGATAGCAAAAAAGATAAAAGTCCTCGAAGAAAAACTCAAAAAATACGAAGATGCTCTTAAAGGATACGTGGAAGAAACGGAAACCGGAAAAGTCAAGATCGATAACAATATGTGGTATGGCATTAAATATTCGGATGTCGTTAAACTTAGCAAAACTGCCGATTTAAACTCGATGTATAAAGATCTATGGAATCAAGTTGAAGATCCGACGAGATTTTTCAAAGTTGAAAACAAAGTCCTGCAAGAAAAATTCCCAGAAAATTTCTCAGTGTCTAAAAGAAAAAGTTTTGGCTTCATGGAAGGGGGAAATGAAAATGATAATTGAATGGTTGCAAAAACGATTTGCAGAAAACGGGGTTAATGTGCCTTCTGACAGAATAAAAGAGTTTTTGGAATACCCGACAGATTCTCACGTATGGTCTTCGAGCGGCCATTTGAACCAGTTGTGCTTTGATGGTGGAAAAATAACATATAAAAATGTTGACAAATCGAACGGCAACAACGATCTGATAGTCGTTCTTGACAATCTATACGAAACGATAAATGACATTGTGGAAGCGTTGGAGATCCAAAGGGGGGAGTTAAATGGCTGAAGAAAAGAAAGACATAACGATCTGGAACGCTAAAACAATAGATGAGTTTCTTGGAGTTTTAGGAGAAAAGATAGATCTCGAAGCATTTGGAGAAGCGAAAAAGAAACTCGTAATTCCGACAATGTACGGAGATGTGGCTCTGTCTACTTACGACGCCCTCGTAGCGACAAAATTGTTTCAATATTTTCAGTACGGAGTGGCATATAGGGTCGGCAAAATGATGAAAAGTCAAGATGCTAACATAGACGTAAATGACACGAAAATCGTTTTGCTCGAAATGGCAAGGCTTGAAATAGAATACGGGTTAAGGCCGATAACCCATGTTTTGCCCGTTGGCGGATCGACTTACATAAAAGCGGACGGATATTTGTTCTATGGGAAAAGATCGGGCAAATTAAGAGGCTTAAAATACGAAGAACACGAAGAAAAAGGCGTTTGGACAACAAAATGTGTTGTTGAAACTACTGATGGCGTTTATGATGGAATAGCAACGGAAAGTCCCAACGGAAACAGGATGAGCGATCCTCGGGAGAAAGCCCGAACAAAATCGATGAGAAGGGCGCTTCGAAAGGCCTTCCCGATAGGCGCTTCGGATGAACCTCTCACAGATATCGAGGAGATTGAAAATGGTCATGTCGAACCTGTCAAAAATTCAATTTCTGACTTGAATCATTTAAACTCAGAGAAATCAAAAACACCGATCTCAGATCTTTCGGAACTTAAGATCAGCGACAAAAAAGAAGAAGTGAAAACAGACGACTTAACCACGACAAAAGTAAAGGAACTATCCCAAATTATTGACAAGATGGAAAACAAAGCCCTCTTAACCCATGATATAAAGTTCAGATACGGCGTCAAGTCTCTTTCAATGTTAACTGAGCAACAAGCGCAAGAAGCTATCGAGAGTTTGACTGTGAATGCTTGATTGATTCCTTGCCCCGAAAGGGGCAGGGATTTTAGGAGGATGTCATGGGCTATATTGACCTGATAAATCGATTTTGGAATGCAGATGCGGCGTACGCTTTTTCCTCATATGAAGTGCATTTGTACTTCGTGCTTTTGGACTATGCCAACAAAAGCGGGTGGAAAGAGCCACTGAATTTGCCCAATGGTCGGTTAATCGCTCGCATGGGGTGTGGCGAATTTGCCTTTATGAAGGCGAGACAAAGGTTGCACGATCTCAGAATGATTAGATACGAAAAGGGCTCCACAAGGCAGGCAGGCAAGTATTATTACTCCGACGATTACCTTGCTATACAAGGTAATACCACGCCAATACTGGGGGTAATACCACGCCAATCCCACGGTAATACCACGCCAATACTGGGGACATATATAAGACAAGATAAAGATAAAGATAATACTTTAGAGATAAATCAAAATACAGATTTATCTCTGCCGGAGCCGTTTTCAAAACGATATCCTCAAGAATATCAAAAACTCCATAAAGACCTGCAAGGAGTTATAGACCTGTACGAGTTATCTGTTAAACCGTTAGAATTTGACGAACTGCCGAAATTGCTCAATTTGAATCAGCAATTCACCGCCGGACAAATTCGAGAAGCGATACAGAAGTTTTCGCTTAATGGCACTCTTGAAAGATTCAAAGAACAAGGGCTTGAGTACATTGTCAAGCCGTTGAGCAATCGAATGTTTGGGAAACCAAAGGGGGATTATAATGCAGATAAAAAGCACAATGGATCAAACGTTAAGCAAGACGCTGTCAAAGGGCCAAAATTTGAAAACGGGCCGGATCTTTCGAGCATCGAGTACAAGTGACGCTTTAAACCAGTGTGCCAAAGAATGCGTCAAGCCGGAGAATTGCAATGGACTCGTGAGATACACAGTTCCGGAATATGGAGAAATGGTTTTTGCGAGTCAATGTCCTATTTTTGAGCGGTACAAACAAACTGTTCAAAGACAGGCGAGGGTTGAAAAGGTTCTTGGTGTTTTGGCTAAGCACACGTTTCGAAACTACGACAAAACGAAAAACATAAAGGCTTATGAAATGTCAAGAAAATATGTGGAACGAAGAGCATGGGAAAAAGGCGGTTGGTTGATCCTCTACGGTGGATATGGAACGGGGAAAACTCATTTGCTTTCCGCCATAATTCAAGAAGCCTTAATGTTGGGAACATACGCTACTTTTGCAAATCTGGCAAAGATCTCGACGATGGGTTTTGACGAAGCAAAAGGTGAATTATCACGATTGACGGAGTACGAACTTTTGGGACTGGACGACTTTGGGATCGAGAGTTCACAGAACTGGCTTACGCCTCATATTTTTAAATTGTTTGACGATTTGAACGAGCAAAAGAGGGGGCTCGTTATGACGACTAATATGTCGTTGTCAGGTTTGCAGGAACTTCTCGGTGAAAGAATCTCGGACAGAATTACGGAGCGTGCAATAGCGATTGAACTGACGGGGGAAAGCATGAGAAAATCATTGAGAAAGGACAACGTTTCGTGGGCGGAGTGAAAACATGGAAACGATGAGAGAATATCTTAAAAAGAAAAGACAAGAGTATTTGAAATGGCTGTGGAAAGAGTGCGAAGGAGATTTCAAGGAGATGGCGGAGGTTTCAGGAGTGCCACTTGACGAATTAAGAGTGGCGTTCGACAGAATGCGATTGGAGGAAATTCAAAAAGGGGGTAAGCATGACGGGCTTAAAGTTCGATGACTTAGTTGCTATAACAAGGGGAACGACGTGGCTTCCGTTGGAACAGGTTATGCAAAAATACGGGGTTTTAGTTTATAAGGGCCGCAAAAGGTACCGAATCTTGCCACTCGACAAATTGCACGTTGTCAAGGAAATGGTACAACAAACAACGAGTTTTAACGCTTTAAAACCACTTTGGGACGATGAAATTGAGAAACAAATGACTCAAAAATGTCAGGGGGTGGAATATGAATTACAACAAAGTGATATTGATAGGTAGGACAACGAAAGATCCAGAAACAAAAGAGAAGATAACAAAATTTGATATAGCCGTGAATAGAAACAAAGAAGAGGCTGATTTCTTTAGGGTTTCATGCTTTGATAAAACCGCTGAATTCGCGAATTCATATGTCAAAAAAGGGAAATTGATTCTTGTCGATGGATCTTTGAGAAACAATTCGTGGACGGATAAAGACGGGAAGAAAAGGGTTGCCACAGAGATTATCGCTAACAAAATTGAATTGCTTGAGAAAAAAGAATCGAACAATGCCGTCCCAGAAAATTGGAATTAAAGAAGTTGGAAAGTTAGCCGATGCTTTGACACAGGTCATAACGCAAAGAAACGATTTGACGAAAAACGACAAAGAAATGCTAAGAAAAATTCGAGATGAATTGAACGATTTTTTATCGGGAAAATTAGGGGGCGATAAAGACGGTTAAGTTTCAGGATTACAAGATGCTGGCGAGCCGTCTGATCGGAAAAAGGATCGAACGGCTCGGAATTGTGGTAACATCCACAGATAAATACATAACTTGGGATTTTAGAAGTGTGGGTGGAAGTATCATACGGAGGGAAGATAAAACAGATGAAACGCCTACTTTCGAACAAATGCCAAGATTAGCCAAGCAAATTCAAATGATGGAATACGCTTTTTGGTTTGTCTATGAACGAGATCCTTTAACGGCTACCGTGTTCTTGCTGAAAGTTATGGATCGTAGGTCAAACCGTGATTTTATCGATGAGATTATTCGAGTTTTTTCTTTGCCCAACACAAGGCAAGAACGCTTTTGGTGGTCAAAAGTTGGAATCGAAAGGCACATTCAGAAGTTTTACCACTTTTGTCACACTCTTAATGAAACTACAAAAGAAGGAATGGTAAAATATAGTAAACTGCGATAAGTGTAAAAAAGCCGGCGAAGAGCCGGCTTTTATTATTGTTGAAAAACGTTCAAAAAATTAAAAATCTGTTTTGAGACAAAAGAGAATGAGACGTGATTAAATTATTGTAATATTTGAACATCAAATTGTAATATTATTATATTTTATTGTCTATTTATTTGCAAATTTAATCTCATATACTATTAAAGTAGTATAGTTTTTTGTTATATTTAATAATTTTTATGAGGGTAATTTATAATGGATTAACTCAAAAAATAACTGATTTAGAAAGAAAAAGTTGAATTTTTGAAAAGAAAGATAGAAGAGGAAAATTTCGATGAATTCGGAAAAAGTTAGAAAAAGAATTTAAAAAAATTCACAAAGAAGAAATTAGTAAAAGTTCGAATGATATGAAAAATGGAGATGGAAGATTATTAGTAAAGAAAATTTAGAGCATAAATTTTTGAAAGGGAGGCATATTGTACGGCATTAATTCCACCATCGTATAAGGATTGTGTTGTTGCAGTTGGGTTAGATGTTAATAATGGAAGTAAAATTTGGATCGCATCTGGTTTTCTTTATGGTTATTTAATTAGGGAAAATGAATATGAAATATTTCTTGTAACTAATCGGCATGTTTTTAATGAATTAAAGCATGTTTATCTCAGATTTAATCCTCAAAATGATCAACCAGCCCGTGATTATCTTTTAACTCTTGTAGATGAAAGAGGCAAAAATATATGGTTTACTCTTTCGGGAGAAGACGCAGATATTGCAATAATGCCTATTAATGTTGATCTTCTTAAAAAAGATAACATCAAGTTTTCATTTTTCGAAAATGACAAATGTATAGAAAAAAATGGAACTTCTGTTATAGGCGAAGGAGATTTTGTATATGCTCTTGGCTTTCCGATGGGACTTGTAGGTGAAAAAAGAAATATGGTAATAGTTAGAAGTGGTTCAATAGCAAGAATGGATAAAAACAGTAAAACGTTTCTTATAGATGCTTTTATTTTTCCAGGCAATAGTGGAGGACCGGTTATTTTAAAACCAGAGTTACTAGCAATTCAAGGTACTCAACCGTCAAACACTGCCTACCTTTTAGGTGTTATCAAAAGTTTTATTTCATATCAAGATACTGCCATTAGTAGGCAAACAAACGAAGTTAGAGTTATTTTTTCGGAAAATTCTGGATTGGCAGAAGTCATTCCTATAATTTTTGTCGATAAAGCAATTCAAGAATTTTTACAAACAATATAAAATAAATGAAAGGGGTGGAATAATGCAAATACAGAAACCCATGGCAAGAAAAGTACAGAAAATGGACGGAAATAAATGGGTAGATGTACCATTCGAACAACTTAAACTTGGAGATAAGTTTAGATTTGTTGACAAAAATGGAAAAGCTAGTAATGTTTATGAGGCAACTTCAAATCCGATACCCCCAGGAAGTCCCGAAGGGAATGAAGATGCTTGGATTATCAAGATTCTTTAGACTATCCAACGTTTTTGATTTGAAATTTTTAGATGACCATTGAAAAGTATAAAACATGTTAACTTTAGATTTTGCATTTTCTCTGTTATACCAAACTCATTTTAAAAGCCGAATAGTCATTTACTGTGAGCGAAGGACAGGATGCCTCCGAGATGGCCTCCGCAGCAGCGCGAGGACCAGACATCGAGCGAGGCATCTGCCGGAGCGGTGATTCGGAATTTGAAACTGACTTGGTATACAAGCAAAGCACCTCATTTTGTGACTCTTGCAAATATGTTAGTTGCAATGCTAAAGAACAGTAAATTGTAGACTGTAAAACAAACTATGACCTAAATTGTTGGACATCCTAAAGATTCTTGATAAAGTTGAAATTCATGAATAATGAGCACCTAAAAAATTAAGAGGTTAAGGGAATGTATTTTCGCCTGTTTTCGAAATATGTGAAGTTTTTTAGATATCATTGAAAAGCATAAAAAAGTATAGAACATTTTAACCTTAATTCTTCTTTTTTCCTGTTAAAAGCAAGCATCTCATTTCGCGACTTTTGAAAATATCTCTGTCTAATTTCCAAAGATCTATTTTTAAGATAGAATTGATTCACAATACCTACCCAAATTGCCGGACACTCTACATATCTGCTTTTCATATACAAAATTTAGTATGTAATTTTGATAAAAAATGACAAAGAGAGGAGATAGAACGTATGGCAGAATCAGGCAAAAACGATGAAATAAAAGAGTTGATTCAAATATTAGAAGAATTTTCCCAAGAGCAAAAAGAATTTTTTAATAACCTTAGTAAGCAAGCAATAAACGTAAATGACAAATATGGAGTGATTATAGCTAGAGAAGAAGGGAAAAAATATGCAGATTTTTTATCTAAAATCGAGCAGTTCAAGAACAAAATGAAATGAATTTACGCACAGACTATTGAAGAACAAAATATGTCTTTAACTTATTTATTGGATCATTCGTCAGATTTACGCAAAATGATTCCTAATCTTAAGTCACAGTTGACTAATTCAAATGGAAAGATACTGGAAAAACGCGACTGGAAACCAGAAATTCTTGTTCCAAGCATTGGAAAAAGTTACGAAGCTGGAACAATTGGAACGTCTTTCGACTACGTTGCCAGATGCATCTTAACAAAGATTGTGGGTACGAAAAATGTAGAATCGAGATCCATTGTCGCTGAGAATGGAGCAAAATATTTGCAAATTGCACTTTATGATCAAGATCAAGCGCTTATATATGAAAAAGATGAATCCATTCGAAAAGAGCGAGCAGAAGGTTATAAATTGGCTCAAGAATGCGAAGATGAATTGATGCAATACATAGAAACAAACCTCGATTTAGCTAAAGAGGCAATGCATGAATTTTCAATTGGTAGGTTATCCCTCGAGAAACTTGTTTCACACACAATTTTTCTGGCAAGATTGGATGCCGTCTTTCGAACAGGATCAATTGTTGTTGTAGACACATTTCTTAAATCAAAATTCGGCAAATCATATTTCTCTCAAAAATTAACGATTACAGATAATCAAATCGCTGACAATGTGGTTCAATTGGCAAAGATTTTTGAGAAATATTTCAAAGAAATTCCTATGTCGCATGTTTCTTTAAATCCAGTGTTTTTACCTTATAGTTGCTTAGTAGGTGGTGCTGATGCGGATTTTATATATGACTCAACATTGATTGACATCAAAGCAGTCACTAAATTCTCATATAGAGGAATTGATTGGGCACAAGTTTTGGGGTATGCTGCCATGGCATTAGCTATAGATATTGAAATCAAAGAAGCAGGAATTTATTTTGCAAGATATGGTAAAAGTGCAATTCTTAAAATTTCTCCAGATATGAGAAGATTTTTATTCAAGTATTTGGATTCTATTTTAGAAACCGCTTTGGAACTTAATCTTTGGAATTGTCCTAACATCAAGAAGCCATTTAAAATTGGAAAAGATTTTTTAGATAAATTGCGAAAAGAAAAATGTACTCGTTGTTTATAAAAATCATAAAATAAATTAGTGGAAAAATATTTTTTATGAATATAATTTGAAGGACGATTATTCGCCCTTTTATTATTTCATCCCCTCATTAGCCCCGGAAACGGGGCTTTTATTTTATCAATTTGGAGGCAATTATGGAAAAAATACCAAGTGCTATACGAGATTATGTTTGGAAGCGAGATCATGGAAAGTGCCGGATATGCGGCGCTCCGGCGGACGACGTGCATCACATATTTTCAAGGGGATCAAACATTCCAAAATATCTTGGAATTCCAAAGATCAAAAAGAATAATCACCCGTTGAATCTCATTGCCGTGTGCCGATCTTGCCATAGCAAGATACATAGCTCTGGCATGTCAAGGGAAACAAAAGAAGTCTTTATAAAAGCGAATAAATCTCTCAGTTGCATTCATTTTGACGAAGATCTCGAGAGGCGAATGAAAGCGGTCTTGGAAGAATTAAGCACGGAGGAGATGAAAATATGATTTTTCTTTTTGTGAGTTTTGGACTGATGCTTTTGTATATGGTTACTGGCGAAAAGGTCTTTGTGATGACAGCGAGTGTCTCAGTGATTTTGACGTTGATTTACGGTTTTGTAAGTATAGGAGGGATAACATGAGGATTGAATTTAAAGCGAGTTTGAATCAAGGAACAAGCGCAGTGAAAATAGGCGGGCAAGACGGAGATGCAAGAATTACTCTTGAAATACCCGCGAGTGAATTGGCGGAGGTTTTGAAAGTACCGGCTTATTTCAGAAATAAAATTTTTCGCGTGATTTTAGAAACGGAGGAATAAAATGGAGATTTTGAAAGATCTTCCATTGGACGAGATAAAAGAATGGGACAAGAACCCACGCAAGAATGATTTTGCCGTCGAAAAATTGAAAACGCTAATCGAGAAGTATGGATATATCGATCCGATTGTGGTCGATCAGAACAATGTTATTCGAGCAGGACACACGAGATACAAAGCACTGAAATCGTTAAGCATGAAAACGGCGCCATTGGTTTTGCGTGTGGAATTCAGAAGTGAGCAGGATGCCATTGGATACGCGATCGCGGATAACAAGTCTATGGAGTGGGCGGATTGGGACAGCGAGAAACTTAAAACACTTCTTACAGATTTGGAGAATTTTGACATAGGCTTGTCTGCAAGTGATGTTGACGATATGAAGAAAGTTGATTTGGAACTTGATGAAATAATAGAAAATGGTTTTTTGAATTACGCTAAAGAATTATCTGACAAATTCACCATAAGTTTCGATTTTGACAAAAAATATCAAGAACAGATAAAAACATTCATCAAAGAAAACGGAAAAGAGAAAGTGGTCGATTGGATTGTAAGGGAGAGTGCACATTATGCCAGAGTGCGGTAGCCAAATAATACTTTGCAATTTGCCGGTACGTTTCGACACTTACAGCGGTTGTTCTCATGGCTGCAAATATTGCTTTGCAAATAGAAAAACAGACATTTCTAAAATCAGAGTTAAAGAAAGCGCTCAAAGTTTGTTAAATTTCATAAATGGAAAAAGAAGCAAAGAAACGGCATGGGCAGATTGGGATATCCCCATTCATTGGGGCGGTTTGTCCGATCCCTTTCAACCGGTTGAAAAAAATTATAGGGTTTCCCACGAAGCGTTAAAAGTATTCGCGGAAACGAAATACCCTTTTGTGGTATCGACGAAAGGCCGGCTGATCGCCGATCCTGAATACATCGAGTTATTTAAAGAGACTAATTCAGTGATTCAAATCAGTTTGGTATCCGAAACATTTGACAAAATCGAACCCGGAGCGCCTCCATTTAATGAACGATTGGGCATGATAGAGAAGCTCGCAAAAGAAACAGGCAAAAGAATCATCATCAGAGTTCAGCCTTACGTAAGAACGGTAAAAGATGAGTTGATTGAAAATCTCAAAACATACTCCGACATAGGAGTGTATGGCATAACAATTGAGGGCATAAAATTGCTTACCAAGGCATCCGGCTTTGTAAAAGTTGGTTCTGACTTTTGCTATCCGGTTGAAGATTTAAAAAAAGATTTTTTGGAGATCCGTGAGGAGTGCCACAAAAATCATTTAAGATTTTTCTGCGCCGAAAACAGATTAAGAAACATGGGCGATGATTTGACTTGTTGCGGGACGGAAAATCTTCAAGAATTTACCCCTAACCGAGCGAATTTAAATTATTTTTTGCACAAGCCAGATGAGTTTGGTTATACGAAAGCGATGGAAAAAGCCGGAAGCGGCGGACCCTTTAGAGTTCTAAGGCAAGATCTGCTTGGTTCATTCTTAGAGCGTAATTCTTACAAGGACAATTTTGAGCATGTAATAACAGATAAGGCAATGCTCGAAATAATGGGGTATAAGGAGTAGAAACCGTGGGCAGACCTAAAAAAGCGATCGATTATGAAACGGTTGAAAAATTGGCGTTGATTCATTGCACCGAGGAAGAGATCGGCGAATTCTTGGACATTTCCGTGCGCACTCTCCAAAGAAATAAAGAGTTTTGTCGCGTCTATAAAAAAGGATTGAAAAAGGGCAAAATGTCTTTGAGAAGGATGCAGTTTAAAGCGGCTGAGGATGGAAATGTTGCTATGATGATTTGGCTCGGAAAGCAATATCTCGGGCAGACAGACAAACAGGAATTAAGGCATGAAGGCGAGCTGCAGATTGATTTAACACTTCCCCAGCATGAAGATCAAAGTTAATTTGAGCAATTTACCGGCCATAACTAACGATCTTTATTACCCTTTGTACTTCAACGATGACAGATATCTCATTCTATACGGAGGCGCTGGATCCGGCAAATCTGTCTTTGCGGCGCAAAAATGCCTGTTTCGCATAGTGTCTGAAGGATATCACAGGATTTTGGTAATTCGAAAAGTCGGTCGTACGCTGAGAAACAGTTCATTCTCGCTAATACGAGATATGTTGTCAACCTGGGGATTGTCAAAGATCGCGATTATAAACCGTTCCGAGATGTCGATAACATTTCCGGAATTGCGTTCCCAAATCCTTTTCTTGGGGATTGACGATCCCGAAAAGTTAAAGTCGATCTCCGGAATAACGTCAATTTGGGTTGAAGAAGCGACTGAGTTAAGTTCGGACGATTGGACGCAAGTCGATTTAAGACTAAGGGGCAAGACAAAAAATTACAAGCAAATCATCCTCACATTCAATCCCGTGTCGGCCAATCATTGGATAAAAAAACGTTTTTTCGACAGTCAAATCAAATCTAAAATCGTTCAATCGACTTACAAAGACAACAGATTTATCGATAGTGAATACAAGCAGGTCTTGGAACATCTAAAAGACGAAGACGAGGAATATTACAAGATCTACGCTCGCGGAGAATGGGGCACGCATGGAAACTTCATATATTCCAACTGGACAATTTTAAAAGACGTTCCCGATATGGATGAAATCATTTATGGTCTTGATTTCGGGTACAACAATCCTTCCGCGTGTCTTAAAATCGGCATCAAAGACGGCGAATATTACATTTTTGACGAAATTTACAGAACACATCTGACAAATTCCGATTTGATCGAATTGCTAAAGCCATTTGCGGGCAAGGGCACAATATACGCCGATTCTGCCGAGCCGAATCGAATAGAAGAAATCCAGCGAGCCGGATTCAACATTTTCCCCGCCGATAAAGATGTAAAAGACGGAATCGACTTTGTCAAAAGGCAAAAACTCCTTGTCGATCCCAAGTGCGCCAATACCCTCAAAGAAATAGAAGGATACAAATGGAAGCAAGATAAAGATGGAAACTCTCTGGATGAACCAGTCAAATTTGCCGATCACGCGATGGATGCCATGAGATATGCAATCTATACTCATTCAAAAGGGGCTAACAGTGAAATTGTCTTGAAGAAATACGAGGTGAACTATGAAGATTATTGAAGGACAAATCGGGACGGCTTATGACTTTTGGGGGCAGTTATACGGTGATATATATAATGACACTCCCATCACGATGGACGAAAGACTTGAAATGAGGCGGGACGAAACGATAAAATCCGGCCTTTTATTTTTGTTCAACTATGTCAAAAGCTACATTGGCGAATATTCCCATCCGGATCAAAGAATGCAGGATTTCGTCAAACACGTCCTTGAAAACACCCAAAAAAACTTTCAGGAGTACATTCAAACGCTCTTTGACGATATCTATTCTTTCGGATACGGCGCTGGCGAATTGATCTGGAAGGTTGAAAAAGATCGCGTGGTATTGAAAGATATTGTCGTTTTGCCGGCCGAAACCGTTAACTTTTACTTTGAAAATGAGGAAATAACAGGAATCAGGCAATACTCGATCCTTATTCCGAGAAGCAAGATCGCGCTATTCATAAAAGGGCGAGGAGTTTACGGCGAATCGGTTTTTGATCTGTTATACCGATTCTGGCGATTTAAAAAGATGATAATCAAACTCTGGCCTGTTGCGATGGAGAAATATGCTCTTCCGCCGGTTGTCGGAAAGACGGCCGACCCAATCGGAAACGCCCCAAAACTCGCAAAACTTTGGTCTCAAGGCGTAATATCTGTCAATCGAGATGACGAAATAAGATTGTTATCCGCGAATTCCAACATGGTTCCGGATTTCAGAGACACTATAAACGCTCTGAACACATGGATGTATAGAGGGCTTATGCTCCCTCAGTTGCTTTCAAGTCTTTCAGATGTAGGAAGTTACGCGGCAGCGCAAACCCATTTGGATATGTTCGAAACGAATGCAAAGTCCATGGCTTCATGGTTTTCGGATGAAATCATAGACGAGATAGTGTATCCGATCATCCTATATAACTTTGGCGAGCAAGAAACTTACGGAAAATTCGCTTTCACAGACACTTTGAATGCTGATGAAAGGCAAAAACTCATGAACACGTTTGTCACCGGAATTAACGGCGGAATAATCGATCCGGTCAACGACAATGACTGGATGAGATCCCTTTTGAGATTTCCTCAGGAAAAATCATGATACCGATCAGAGGGACGCATTACGCGCTTTTGCGAACCGAAAAGCATATAATCGACGGCCTCACGAAGCGCTGGAACGATTCTTTCGATGACGAGGCGATGGATTCCGTCAGGACTGGTTTATATTCCGCCTACATTTTCGGCAAGATCGCCATGACGGCTAACCTTTTGAGGTACGGGAAAAAGCCAAAGACGAGATTTTCGTCGATCCCGTTTTTGGAAATTGTAAGTTTTATCTTGTCTCAAGACAAAGACATCTTAAAAAGATTGACTGTTAACACGCGGATATCTCGGCAGGTTTTGGACAACATAGACGCTATATTTTCTCCACACCTTGAAGCCGTTAAGTTTTTAGACTGGTACATTGTCAGGCTCGCAAATGTCGAACAGCAGGCAATGAAAGAGGCCGTTTCTAAATACGTGCAAGAAACAATCAATAAAGGGATGAGCGAGGCCGAAGCGACAGAATATCTCGCACAAAGAATCGAAGACTTCAAACTTGGACGGATTCACGCGATCGCACGAACTGAAGCGACGAGGGCGTACAACATAGGGAATCTTGATGAGGCTTACCATTCCGGAGCAATTCAAAAATATGAATACATAGCGGTTTTGGACGAAAGAACCACGGAGATCTGCAGAGAAAGAAACGGACTGATTATCGATGCTAGCGATCTCGCTTTGGTGGCACAAAACACCCCGCCGTTGCACGTCAATTGCAGGTCTATGCTGTCGGGGATAACGATTTACGAGGATTATTCTCAAGCAACGGATAGGAGTGTGTGGGAGAGTTTGCCGTCACCGGATACAAGAGATTCGGACACGCAGATGATAAGCCAGTTATTGAGCCAATGGAGGTGATTGCATGTTAAATACGGTGGAATTGTCAGATACGGCGTGGATTAACATCCTACCAATCGGTGTTATCTATGACAGGCGTTACGGCAAGGTGGTGGTTGACAAGGCCTTGATTGACAAGATGATAAGCAATTACAAGGCTGGGATACCCGCTTATCAGTTGAGCGTGGATCTCGACCACGAAGGGGGCAAAGCGTACGGTTGGATCAAAGGCTTGGAGACGAGAGACGATGGGTTATACGCCCTTGTTGAATTCAATCAGGACGGTTCAAATCTCATAAAGGAAGGAGAGTATAAATATGTATCTGCTGAGTGGGACACTAATTATCTTGATAAAAGAACGGGAAAAGAAGTCGGGGCGACGCTGTTAGGGTTTGCGCTGACCAACAGGCCGGCGCATCCGGAAGTGGAGGAATTGAAACTCATGGAATCGGTGAAGGAAAAGGTTTTGGCATTCGCTGAATCGTTGAAAAATATCTTCTCAGTTCCGAAAGCCATAAACGAGCAAACTGAAAGTTCCAAATTATCGGAGGTGAAAGGAATGGATGAAGAAGTGAAAAAGCAGTTGGTAGATTTGTCAGAGGCGAATAAGGCGCTCTCTGAAAAGATCGATATCCTGCTTAAAGAAAGGAAAGAATTGTCAGAAAGATTATTCGAAGAAAGGAAACAAGCGTGGAAGAAAGAATGGATTGGCAAAGGAATCGCTCCCGCGATGATCGACAAAATCGACAAAGTTGTTTTAAGCGAAGATGATTTTAAAAAGTTCGACGAGATCTTGGAAAATTCTCCCAAGATCGATCTAACCGTGAAAGGGACTGAAATACCGCATGACGTTTCAGACGCTCAAAGAGCGGAAAATGTGGCTAAAGCCATTTTTGGAGGTGAAATATGAACAGATATTTATGCCTTGTGCCGATTACGGGAACGCTCCACGCGGGCGATATCGTTGAGTATGATTCTACGGCGCACGCTTACAAAGTCTTGGCGTCCGGAACTCCCGCTGGGTTTGTTAGACAAATAGACAGCGCGAATTACGCTGTGATTCAGTTTTCGGGAATCGTTTATGCCGATGAATTAACCGCAACAGCAACAGAAGATCTGAAAGCGAAATTAAGAACAGTCGGCTTGTTTGTAGAGCCGAGAATAAACGCATAAGGAGGAAAAAATGGGCTTTTCATGGGTGTTTTTAACAAGGCTTTATAAGATAACGCCATCGGTGCCAAAATTTTTGACGTCTCAATTGAGCACTCAAAACGTGGATTATTCGCCGATCGCAAAAGTGAGAGTTGTTTCACAGACTAATTCCATAACTCTATCGAGACTCGAAAGAAGGGGAGATCCAAGGCGCGCTGTAAAAGTGGCCGATGGACTTTCCGAGATGTACCTCGATCCGACGCAAATTTGGGAACATGAAGACATGACCGAAGATGACGTGTTAGGCCAAAATTCAAATCCTTCGATCTTGGCCATAAGCGGAGTTTCAGATGTCATATCTTCCAAGGAATACGCGAGAGCGAGAAAGATGATGGTTCTCAAGCAAAGGATTTCCGCTAGGCTTGAAAAAATGTACGCCGATCTTGTATCATCCGGCCAAATAACTTATTCGGACGGCGGGAACGTTTTTACAAGCGCCTTTGTTGCGCCGACAAATTACACTTTGGCAACAACGACGAAGATCGTGTCGGATCTCGAAGATATGATTTTAAACATGAAGGCCGCCGGTTTCATACCTGCTTTCATAATAGTTTCTCCGAGCGTCGCGAGAGCGCTTTGGGATAACACGCAATTTAACAAAGCGGTTGACAAAATGACGTTTAACCTGGCTCAAATGAACCAAACCGCGTCTAATATCGCTTACGGTCAATTGCTGGCGTCAATAGTTAACTTGCCTCCGATATATGTTTATGACGGCCAATACGTCGACGACAACGGCGCGGTTCAACACTTTTTCAACGACAAGATGATAATCGTTTCGAAAGACGCTATTGGGACGGGATACGGCGCATTTGTCAATTTCAACATAGATATCTCCGGAAATCCTATAATGGGTGATGTTTTCTCGTGGGAGGACAAACCGGAAGATGGACACGCGCTATACCTCAACGTTACATCAAGGCCTTTGCCTTACATCGTAAATTCCAACGGCCTCAAAATATACAACGTTACCATTTCTTGAGGGGGCTAACGCCCCCTCGTGGTTTGAATGACGGTCAATGATTTAAAAATCGCTTTGCCGGTGGAATTATTGGATATCCTCTCGGATGACAAGCATTCCGGAACTCTTTCGGACGAAGTCCTTCAGAAAGCCTTGGACGAAGCCACCGGATATTTGACCAAGCGCGGATATAATGAGGAATTGCTTATAACCTATCAGACGGCATCGATTCTATATGCGCGATGCGGTTTTAAAGAGCAGGCGGACGCGTTTCACAAAAAGGTTTTGGACTGCATGAGCAGAAACGAGATCTTTGTCTCGTCAAAAGAGCAGATCTTAGATGATGGCGAACTCGAGCGGTGGTAGGAAATGAAGGTTGAAATCAGAGGAGACACGGACGAAAAATTAAAACTGATCATGTCTCACGTCTCGGATCTTTCAAAGCCTATGTCGGAAATCGGTCAGGTGATGAAACGTTCGGTGATCGAAAACTTTCAGGCCGGCGGACACCCGCGATGGAAACCTTTGTCTCAACGATATCTCGCTTGGAAATTATCTCATGGGTACACATCTCAAATACTTGTGTTAACTCATAGGTTGATGCAATCTTTCTCGGTTCAAACAGATTCAAAGAGTGCGAGAGTTTTCACAGGCGTGAAATACGCCGCGAGACATAACTTTGGAGATAATCTCGTTCCTCAACGTCAATTCATGATGTTTCAAGAGGAGGACGTTTCGAAAATCAAAGAGATAATCTCGAAATTTGTGGGTGAATGATATGAGAAATGAAATAATCGAGCAAATAAAGGCAAAAATTTCAAGTGCCTTTAACGGGCAAATCCTTACATATGAGCCGGACTGGACTTCGTGGACGTCTTATCCGGTTATTCTACTCTTGGCATCAAGTGAAAACGGTACTGGCGCTTTGGGAGGGTCTTCAAAGCGCGAACTAAAAATTGATATCGTGATAGTTTCGAGATCTCTTACAACCGCAATAAGTGAAACTGACAAATATGTTTTGGAAATGATAGATAAGATCGAAGAAACATTTAAAGGCTTAATACTGCCTCTTGAGCGTCAAGTGTTAATCAACATAGGCGCGATCGCTTTTGATAAAACATACGTCAAGAGCGACTTCTATATCTCGGGCGCGAGTATGGAATTGAACTGTCAATTTGTGAGGTGATGATATGGCACTTTCTGGAACGCAGGTTGGAATAAAAGTAGGAACTGCTAATGCCGGCCTTGTTTCAAGCGTTAAGCCTTCGGCTAAAACTAACTCGATAACGAGAAGTGGAATTGGTGGGTTCACAAAAAATAAAATAACGAATCACAATTACGAATTTGGCTGGGAAGGCGACTTTGTTGATGCGAGTGTGTTAAAGATCGCCTTGCCCGTGAACGGCATACCGCCGGAGATTGACATAACGATTCATGATCTCAAGTACGCCGGCGCGCATATAACGAAGATGTCAATCAAAGGAGACCAAGACTCGACTTTGACTTACTCAGCGACGGCTATCGCGAAAGGCGGTTCAAAAGTTGATGCCGTTATTCCTGTTGACCCTGGAATGTTTTTAGTTTTCAGGGATGCCACTATAACCTTTGGAACTTCTACCGCAAAGATCACGGCTTTTACGATCGACATCTCCACCAAAGCAACACCTATTTATGGGACTTCAATCGACCCGACGGATTTTCAATTCGGAGCGACTGAGTATTCCGGATCTTTTACCATCGTACCGGATACATCTTTGGAAGAAGTTCTTAAAGGCGCTGGAGATGGTACGCCTTACACGTTTTCAATCGCTGGCACGGGCTTTAATATTTCGGGATCTGGAGTCATTACAACGGAATCGGCAGGTCAGATTAAGGCAGATGGAGACGTTACGATCGTTCATAGCATAAAGGCAGATTCGATAACAATTTCTTGAGGTGCGAAATGGATATCTTTCTTGATCCGTCAAGCCGAAAAGAAGTTATAATCGAGGGCGTCAAATTTGTCTTAAAGCCGTGGAGCGCTCTCGATTCTTTGAAATTTGCCTCTACTTTTGCATCTCAAAAAGAAGACGTCTTAAAAAAGATCATCGAAGATCCGGATGCGTTAGTCAAGATGATAACAAGCGGGCTTGAAGCGTGGGGTAGTGATAAGCCTATCACGAAAGAAAATATTCTTAACCTCAAGCCAGTTTTTTTGATGTCTTTGCTGTCTGAGATCCTGCTATACAATTTAACCTCAAAAGAAGATGTTAATTTTTTAGGAGAGAAATCAAAAGCGGACGCGTTCCCATCGAATACATAACGATCTCGTCCATTGGATCGATGCCGTTTGGATGGGAGACGCCTTTAAAGACGGTATTGGTTTATTGGATTGTTGATTCGGAGGTGCGATATGGATTCAAAACTTGAGATCGTTGTTAGTGCGGTAGATGAGGCCAGCGGTGAGATATCTAATATTCAAAGTCAGTTAAACGGGTTGAAAAATCTTGGATCTTCCTTGCAAAGTGCCGGTCTTGCTATGGGTGCGATGGGCGCCGCAATGTCTGTTCCTTTTATTGCTGGAATTAAAGCCGCCACCGATTTTGACGCATCTATGCGCAATGTTCAAGCCGTCTCTGGAGCGACTGAAGAAGAATTCAAAAGACTTTCTGAAGCCGCCAAAGACTTCGGAGAAAAGACAAAGTACTCGGCCGCGGACGCCGCTCAAGCCATGTACGCCTTTGGGAGTGCGGGATTTAAGACAGACCAAATAATACAAGCCACAAACGGAACAATGGCTTTAGCCGTCGCTACTCAAGCGACTTTGGGGCAGGCCGCCGAAACCGTCACTCAAACACTTAATCAGTTTGGCATAAATGCGGATAAATCCGGAATGATAGCGGACGTTTTCTCTAAGGCGATCTCGGGATCTGCTTTAAATATGGAAAGGTTGCAGGCCGGTATGTCGTACATTGGACCGCTTGCTGGTCAATTAGGAACGAGCCTAACCGAGACGACCGCCGCATTGATGGAATTGAACAACGCTGGACTTGTTGGGGAGAAAGCCGGAACGGGTTTAAGAGAAGCATTCGCGATGCTGTTATCTCCAACCGCTGGAATGGTTAAAACGTTCTCGGAACTCGGAATCTCTATGGATCAGGTTTCGCCGGCATCTCACTCTTTGGAAGAAATCATTCAAAGGTTAGCGGCCTCCGGTGCTACTACGGCTCAAATAATGGATATTTTCGGAATGCGCGCCGGTCCGGCAATGGCTCTATTAGTATCTCAAGGAGTTGAGGCCTTAGATAAATACAAGACGGCGCTGGATAACTCCGGAGGCGCGGCACAGCAAATGGCAGAAACGCAGATGTCAGGGTTAGCAGGAACGATGGAAAGGCTAAAATCGACGCTTGAAACGTCCGCGATCGCAATAGGTCAAGCGATAACTCCTATGATAACTCAATTAGCCAACGCTTTAAAAGGTGTCTTGGATTGGTTTAACGCTCTTCCAGAGCCGATCAAAGATTTTTTGACAAACGTTGGAGCAATTGCCGCTGGACTTTTAACCGTTGCCGGAGGCGCGGCGCTCTTTATCGGATCGATAATCAAAATGATTGAAATCTTTGGGACGGCGATCGAGGCGATTAAAGCCTTTAGTGCGGCTCAGATGGTTTTAAACCTCGTGATGAGCGCTAATCCGATAGGTATCATCATCCTTTCGATTGTTGCTTTGATAGCAGTTATCGCTCTTGTAGTTACGCATTGGCAGGAGTTTTCAACGTTTTTCTTGGCAGTTGGCAAGACAATCTCGGACGCCTTTGGTCAGTGGTGGGACGGTATGAAGATAATCTTTGAGGGCGTGATGAAAGTCTTCACAACTCTTTGGGATGGATACGTGGAATATATCAAGACAGTTTTAACTGGTATTTGGACGGTCTTTATGACTATTTGGGGCGCGATTAGCACGTTCTTTACTGGGGTTGTCGACGGAATAATCAAAGCATGGCAAGGATTCTTGGCTTTTTGGCAAGGTCTTTGGACAACAATTGCTAATATCTTTAATACGGTCTTGGATGGCATAAAATCCGGAATTAACGTGATAATCGATGGAATTAACGCGCTTTTGGGTGCTTTGAACTCCATAACCGGTCAAAATTGGCATATCCCAACTCTTAAGTTATCTAATGAAGAAGGTCAAAATATAAATATCAATGTATCAACACAAAACACGAAAGATCAAATCATCAACGCCGTTACGAACGCTTTGGGTGATACGCTATGATAACTCTCACGGGGTCAATTACATTCGAGAAAGACTCGATCGAATTTTCTCATGGCTTAGGTTTGAATTCTTTAACCGGATCGGCTACCGGATACAGTTATGATCCTTATGCTGTGGAGATAGGCGCGAATCTCATCTTAACTGACGGAACTGATTCGATTGAAGTTATAGTAAGAGAGGTCGAGGCCATCAGAAGTGGAAATCTCTATGAAATCAGAATAAGATTTTCGGATCGGGTGGATGAGATGGCACGTTTACCGGTCGTATATGACGAGTTTGATAACATAAACGGCAAAGACTGGAACGAGATTCTCGCCGCTGTCCAAAAAGATATCCCGTATGGCTGGAGTATAAGGTCGGAGAGCACGTCATGAGGACTTATACTCAGACCGTTGTATTGCCTATCGGAGCATTTGCGAGTCGTGAAATCCTTGCAGACAAGATATATGTGTTAACCGAGCAGGGGATAGACGTTTTTGAAAATAAGACATACTTAACGCGCTTGGCATTGCCGGATGATACTTATGCGATAACTTATTGCGGAGGCCTTGTTTACGGAGGATACAACAAGATATATGTCGGAGGTACAAGTTATCCGGTAGACGGCAAGGTGATTGACCTTGCCACGACTTATCCTGTGAGCAATCTCGTATGGGGTATCACGGACGCCGGAAAGGTCTTTAGGCTTGATACCGCTACGGGAGTTATAACTTATGTCTTAGATCTTCAAGATTATTTCACGTGGCGAATCCAGATTTTACAGGGCAAAATATACATTTCGAGTTTGAGCGGGACGTTATACATCTATGATGGCACTCTAAGGACTTTGAAAGTTGGAAATATTGACAGTGTTGCATTATATAACGATTATTATGTCATTGCCGGCTTTGATGATGGGGACGTTAAGATCGTCGATCACGATGGGAATATAATACAGTCCATCTCTTTTGGAACGAATACAAGAATACGATCCGTTAAGATCTCGGGCGATTATGCGTACGTTGTAGAGGACGCAATAAATTTCAGGCTCTACGAGGTTAACCTTAAGACTTACTCAATCGGCTGGTCGGCGGGTGTGCAGGAATCACCGGTTGACCTGTTAATCGATGAATCAAAGCACCGGCTTATCTCGATAGGCGTGTCGAGCTATCAAGGCCATTTGACTGAATTCACATACGCGGACTCGATAGACGTTTTAACGGCGGTGGAGATAAAACTCCCTTCGGTTGACGTCTCAATGGAGATAAGTGTTAAACAGACTGGTGGGGGAGGAGATGATCCAAAAATTACTTACGATGATGGGAGTGATTTAGTACCTCTTATTATTACACCGATTATGGTGTTTCAGTACAAAGGAACTTTGACGGGAGCGTTTAAAAAATTGAGCGCGATCTCGGGACAGTATCCGTTGACCGATCCTTTTGCAAAAGAAATCAAATTAGTGGCTAATCCTTACAATCCCAAAAACTCTCGAAGCGTTGATCAATTGTACGGGTATTCAAAAGGGCAAAAGGCTGGGGATATCTCACGGGTCAAGTTAAACGGGCACTTAAACGCCAAAACATCAACGAGTCTCTCAAAAACTGTGTTATGGTCGATAAACATTAAAAAAGAAAACGTCGCGAATTATCCTCACCTGACAACGAATCCTCCGTATGTGCTATACATGACGCCTCTGTTAGTTACGGGGCTTGACGATATCCGGAAGTATTCGATAGGCTTTCAAGGCCATGAAATCACAAAGATATCAGTTGATGAATGGAATGCGAGAATGGACTTTGAATCATTCCAAAATACCGTTCCTTATGACAAGATTTATGCCGTTTACGCGGACGGAGACTCGGCCTTCAGACTTGCTTTGTTTAAAACGGCGGATTATTTGAACGATCTGCTCGTGGGAACTTGCGAAGTGTACAAATACACGGTATCGACTGAGACGCCGGCATATGAGACGTCCTCGTATGGGATAGATCCCCCGTATGAGATGGAGAGCGACGATCCCGTTAATGAAGATGTCGCTAATCACTTGGCAAGGTTGACCTTTCTCACGCGAGCGCCTAAGAGGACGTTCAAATGCGAGATCTTGGATGGCTGGCCAAAAGCCGGAGACGGTGTTGAACTGGATGGCGAATTATATGTTATAACATCCGTTTCTTACTCGAGAGGTGTTTTTACAGTCTCGGGTGAATACGTTCATGGTGGAGCGTCGGGATCTTCAAACGTTAGAACTCTTAACTCGATGATTCTTAACAAAGCCTCGAAACCTAAAGTCGGTGAGGTTGTAGGCCTTAAAGGTGATGGATTTGTAGAGGTACAGTATGAAGGCCATCAATTTATCAAACTAAGACAGCAGGGTGCGGATAACGAAAGCGGCTGGACTGGAGTGGACAAGCCGAATCCAATTTTTGGGAATCCTTACGAGGAGTGAAAATGAAAAGTGATGCTATGTTGATTTTTAGCAAGGTTATAAATTCCGGAGAAAGCAAAATCTCGGATGTTATTTCAGTAGTCGATAATTCCAAAATAGGTTTTCAGATTTCAACGGATCATGAAGTTTCGATCGATGTCTTAAATTCCTTATCCGGAATCAATGAAATTTACGGCGCAGAAACCCTTGAAAGTGATGGAGTTAAGATGGAGTATCAATTATCTCACGGCTGGATAAGCGCGTCAAGTGTGTCAATTGTTGAGGGCGGTCAGGCGTTAAGCGGTTTTACGGCCTACGATACCGGTAAAATCGTTTTTAGCACGCCCCCAGCGGCCGGAACGTTGATTATAAGCATGAATTACGTGCCGGAAGATCTCGATACGATACCTTTGCAAAATCTGACGGTCAATGGCACAAAGACTTTTATTCAAGACGTTGGCACAATACGTTATTTGAGACTCGTAGTTGCAAACAATTCGACGTCAAGTGCGTCGGTTGTGATAAAAGCGGTCAAAAATTAAAGGAGGTAAAGAGTATGGCAGCAACGGTACAGTTAGACGTTACGTATGGAGCGGCTCCTGGAACGGTAGAGGCGAATGTAAGTGACTTAAATATGGGGAACGCGGACGTGTACCCTTTAAACGCCGTGAATAATCCTGTGGCTCCTAACGCAAATAGTTATGAGAGGTACGCAAGAATTCACGTGGTGGATCTCGGAGGGTCAACAAAAATACAAAACATAAGAGTGTATCGATCGGGCGCGGCTTTACCAAGCGGTATAAGCATAAAATACGGGCAAAGCACGGCTTACGCTACGCCGGTCAATACGACCTCTGCAAAGGCAACAGTGGATCTCCCTTCGACTTTGCCAAGCGAAAATTTGTTTATCGGTGGAGCGTCCGGAGGTTCTTTGAGCGCTACCGGTTATTCCGATTATGCCGTGTTTCAGGCTCAATTGGATAACACGGCCACGGCTGGTGGAAGTACTACTATATCCTTCGTATATTCTGAAGTGGCATAATGAAAGGGGGGCAATACAATGCCCGAAAGGTTTGTTTGGATCGCCGTATACAAAAACGGCGATCTTTTATTTCAATGTGATGAGTTTGGAGAAGTTAAACACAAATTCGCAGAAATTGACCAAGAACGGCTGGAAAAGTTTTCTGTTTTTGATAGAGAGACAGGCCGAAAAATCATCTTAAATTACAATCCATCAATGAAACTTATATTTTACTGGGATAGATACATAACCGTCTCAGGAAACAAAGAGACAAGATCGACAGTTGCTTGCTTTGGATGGCAAAAAGGCAGTTCGAAAACGATTATAAGGTGGTATGAGGACGGACACTTGGAAGCGGGTGATGAATGATGGGCACTCTCCCGATAGATAGCGTTAATTCCTTCGGCGTCATTGACGGAAATTACCTTTACACCTTTAATCAAGACGCAAATTACCATACAATCATTGAAAAAATTGATCTAAGCACTCATACGGTAGTCGCGTCAAACACTTTGGATCATGGACTTTCCGGTCTTGCGATATCCAGCGGAAAACTTTACAGTGTGAGCAACGATTCCGGAAATGTTGAAGTTTATGACATTACCGATCTCTCGTATATTAAGGATATTACATTCACAAACGGTGCCAGTGATGTTTCGGGTGAGAATGGCGTTGTTGCCATTGCCTTTATGAACGATAGTTTTCAAAACGACGTTCAAAAGCTCGATACGAGTACAGACACTCTCGGAACAATTCTGACACTTGGTGCGGATAGCGCGTATTTTCTGGGTGGAGGCAATGGATACGCGGTTTTGTATATGAGCATTGAATCTGGTTTTGCAGGAATAAAGATTATTCGGTTGTCTGATATGACGGTTGTTGCGTCTGTTGCCGGAAGTCAGACTAACGCCTCTGAATATAACGGTGTGATTGATGTCGCCGACGGAACGAGTACGGTACTTGAATACTCCGAGAGCGATTGGACTTCTACCCCGAAAACTTTCTCGCATAGCGTTATTGCCGTGCAAAAATATGATGGCGGGTACATAACCGGTACGCCTCCCTCTACAAATGAAATCTATGATAACGATACTTTGCTTGGTTCAGCAACAAACATGATTGTCAAAGTTTTGAAAGAGCCTAATGCTATAAGCGCGATAACGAATGGAGAATATATATACTTTGGGGGCTCTACCCCTGTAACGACCGACTACTCGCTCGATATCTCTTCGAGCGTTGGAGTTGCTCAAGCCTCCGTCGATCATGAGATAAATGTTTTGACTGACGTAAGAACGATTAAATATAACACGTTGATCGAAAATGCAGATGTAAGGGTCTTGAGGAATTTTCCGATTGATAAGACTCTTGAAGTTCAGATTATAAGTGATCATGCAATCAATGCAGGCCTTGAGACAAGGATTGAAAAATCTAATACCTTGCTTGAAAATGTTGAAATATCCGTTAAAAACGAAAATCAAAAAGATGTCTCGATGTCCGTTAATGTCCAAAAAGATTCGGAAAAAGATCTACCCCTTGAGATTAGATCTTCGAATGAGTACTCTAAGGACGTCTCAATGGAAATCGGTGTTGGAAAAGATGGCACTATTGATGAGCAATTGACAATCTCTGTCATAAAAGATGATCTAAAAACGAGCACTTTAGAAGTCAGAGCCGTCAAAGATACGATTAAAAGCGCGCCTCTTATGATAGCGGTTGAAAAATCACTTGAAGCACCTGTGTCAATAGCCATTGAAAAATCTTTGAAAATGCCTGTGAATGTGGCTGTTGCTGGTGAAAAGGCTTTAAGCATCCCCTTAAATGTTGGAGTGAGTACGGATCAGGTCAAAGATCTTAATCTCGAAGTTGCTGTCCAAAATGAAAAAAGTGTCGGCCTTGAAATAGACGTTTATCACGCGCTTGAAATTCCGGTCTCCGTTGATGTAAAGATTTATAAGCCTACACTGTATTTCAATCTTTCAATTGATGTCCCGCCTTATCTTGAAAAAGGATCTACTTTGATCGTAAAAGCAACTGTCAAAGATTCGGACGGTTATCTTGTAGATCTCGATAATTGCGAGTTAATACTGACCGAAAAAGCCACAAAGATCAGGCGTGGAGGTTATCTTATAGATCACTCTCAGGGCAAATATATTCTTGGAGTACAGACTCTTGACTGCAACACCGGAAGATATTTTGTTGTTGTCAAAGGCATACTTGGAAAGGTTTACCAAGAGGCATACGCAACAGTTGATATACAAGACCACGAATAGGGGGTAAAAATGGATTTTGACAAAGAAATCATCGAGAGATTGACGAGAATCGAAGCGGGGCAATCGGACATCATGCGCCGTCTGGAATCACTGACCAAAACGACTGAGCAACTTAACGTCGTGATATTTGACCATGAAAAAAGGCTTGCGAGCGTTGAATATGGGCTGAAAGATCACATACAAGAGGAGCAAGACAACAGGCGAGTTGTCGCATGGCGTTACGGCTTGATTGTTCCGCTTTTGGTCTCGGGGGCGGTCGCGATTGTTGACATTCTAATGAGAATTGCCGGATATTGAGGTGAGATCGTGATATACGTTGGAATGGATAACTTGCAAGTAGAAGTATTATATGATTTTTTGACGCAAATGACAGAAAAAGGTTATCGCTTGGAATTCAAAGAAGATCAAGATGCTCTTGAAAAAATTATAAAGGCTTTGAAAAGGTATTTAGATTATATGAACGAAGAAATTTCGGATGATGAAAAGAAAGAGTTAGAAGAAAAATTTGGAGGTGAAAAATGAATATAGAAGATATCGTTAGCAAGGCATTGTCAATTATCGATTGGTTTTTGGGCTGGGTTTTACCCGCGTGGTGGACAAAAGCGAGGGTTTTGCTTGTACAAGCCATTATAATGGTCGAAGCGTCTGCTACAACTGAAAAAGGTGACGAAAAACGAAAAAAGGCCATAGATGGCTTTGAATCTCAATTGATCTCTGCCGGATTGATAGCCGATCCGATTGAGAAAGCGTTTGATCCGGTTATAGACTGGGCTCTTGAATGGGCTGTCGATGGCATCGTCGCTTATCTTAACAAGACTTTTGGGAAGGACTGGATAAAATTGATAAAAATATCCTCGTAAGATTGATAAGCAAGGTGATCTTTCCCATTTTTTGTTAACTTTTATGATATACTTAATCAGTTTCAAAACTCTTTACTTATTATTCCACACGAGTATAATCTTATTTAAAATGGGAGTCGTCATCTTGCTTATTATAAATGTAAAAAGCAACTAATAATGTCGTATCATTTCAAAAATATTTACATGGTAAATTAAGAATTGAGAAATTGTATTAGAAAATAAAGTTTTATTTGAGGAGGAAAACACATGCGTTCGCTCAAGAGAATTTTTAATAGAGGTTTGATTATTCTTATTATATGCAGTGTAGGCGCAGTTGTTTCTGTCTTTTTGTTTGCCTATCAGATTTTAGAAAATAATTTACTCATGAAAGACTGGAATAACTCTCTTGAGACTTTTTATTACTCATCAAACACTCCAGATATTTTGAAACATTTGACAATTCTTGCTTCAAAAACAGATCAAATATGGTTTGTTAATCAGGGTGATCTAAAGCGATTCAATGAATCTTTCGCATCTTTCGAAAATTCTCCTCAAAATAAAAACTACGCTTTTAATGTCTTGGTAAAATCACAAACTCTATTTAGCAATGCGGATAGAATGATTTTATTCATAATGTTTTCCATAACAGGCCTTTTGACAGCGATCATGATTGTTGGATATTCACACATATATATCTTTGTTCAAAGAAAGGTTTTTAGTTTTCTGAATGATCTATCCAACGAATTGCGAAATCTTGATTTTGGAGGGCTCGTTAAACAAACGAATGTTCCTTTTTTGGAAATGAATAAACTTGTCAGAGCATTTAATGATCTTGCGGAAAGATTTGCAAATTATAAGATGATTTTAGATTTAACAAATGGTTCAAAGACAACAGAAGATCTAACTGGTTCTTTATATAAACATTTGAAAAAACTTATTTCATTTAACAGAATATCTTTCGCAAAAATTGAAAAAGAAAAAGTTATAAACGTTGCGACTTATAGTGACTCGGGAAATGTTCTAATAAGGCCATATTTCGAATGGAACCTTTCTGATAGTTCTTTTAGGGAGATTGTAAAAATTCATGAACCGATTGTCATAGACGATTTCAAAAAATACTTGGAAACCCATCCAAATTCCCAGACGATAAAAGCTCTAATAAATGAGGGAGTGCAATCAAGTCTCGCATTACCAATATTCTCGGAAGAAAAAAACCTTGGCTTTTTATTTTTGGATTCATTTGAAAAACACACTTTCACAAAAGCAAATGTAGAAGAGTTAAGAACACTGCAAATTCTTATATCACTTGCGTATAATAAAACTGCTTTGACATCTGATTTGCTTCTCCAGACAATTACAGGATTTTCAAAACTTGTAGAGTCAAAAGACAACGAAACAGGATCTCATCTTGAAAGAATGGCTTCATATTCGAGAGCTATCGCAGAAGAATTATTTAACACGCACTTGTTCAAAAGAATTGATACGCAATTTGTCAATCATATTTATTTTGAAGCTCCGCTTCATGATATAGGGAAAGTCGGCATTCCAGATCGTATTCTGCTAAAACCTGCTAAACTCGATCCAGAAGAATTTGAAATTATGAAAAAACATACAACAATAGGATACGATATTCTTAAAGGGATTAACGAAAACATAAGGGAACATGGCATGAATGTTTTTGAAATGGGACTTGAAATTGCAAGGCACCACCATGAAAGATGGGATGGAACTGGTTATCCCGATAGACTAAAAGGAGAGCATATACCTTTGTGTGCGAGAATAGTGGCCGTTGCAGATACATTTGATGCGTTAACAACCGAGAGGCCTTATAAGAAGGCATTTGATTATGATGCTTCAGTTCAAATGATAATTGAAGAATCAGGAACCCATTTTGATCCTAAAGTAGTGGAAGCATTTATAAAAGCACAAGGAAGCATAAAAGAAATTTATGATAAATTCAAATAGACGTAGAATTTTGCAAGTAAAAATTGAAATTAGAACCTTCTTGAGATGTTAAAATACTCTTGGAGGCTAATTATGAAATATAAAGTCCTGGAACCATGGGAAACATTCTGGAAGAAAATTTTTGATTATATACTGTCAAACAAATTAGAACCTTATGATGCGCTGTTCTATGTCATTTTTACACCGAGCGTATACCATCTGACGAATAAGAAACTTCAGAGATTTCTTACAGATACCATTGCGAAGTCATACGATATTGTTGCGCCAGAGTATGCTGAACTTGCTCTTTTCTATGTCCTGCGTATATATGATCTGTATGCGGGATTTTATACACTTCCTGCAAGAAACGGTGATGGACTTGAGATATTGTATTCGCTAATCATGAATGATTACAGAAACAGCCATAAAGAATATACTTTTGAAGAAGCCTTTGCCCATGAAGTAGATATGACTTCCATGGAAATAACGAGCAGATCATGGTACATCATACACTCAATACTTATGAATCAGGATGTTGAAAAAGTCAAGCGACTGCTTGAGAAGTCCTTAAAGGAAGAACAAAAAGAAGAAGAAAAGCC
>JAEHJW020005580.1_pt1 | contig 30229 bp, 40 predicted proteins | sample 9271431 | NCBI WGS metagenome assembly JAEHJW02 | reverse complement strand
CTACGCCGCCCCTTTGACCCGCTCGGCCACATGCAGACCGCCCAAGCCCAGCATCCCTAAGGTGAGTGTTGCCAGAGGTCCAATGTCGAGGGATGGCAAGTTGAGCGGATGACCGATGGCGGCTGCCACCGCATTCGTGAGCGGCCCTCCCACAAAATTCCAGGCATAGCCTGCTACGCACACCCAGCCTAATCCCCCGCGCCAGTGCTGCAAGGGATCTGAGCTTTGTGCCTCGGCTTTGTCGATATCGGTCTGGCTTTGAATCAGGGCCAGGGAGGCGGCCAGTTTGGCCTTGTCCTCTTCGGTCTTGTCCGGGAAGAACATGCCGATGATGCTTTTGGCAGCATCCGCTGCCTGCCCGATGCCGGTGATATCCATCATGACGGCTCCTGTTGTGTGGGTACAGGAGCACATCCCGGTGCCCAGCGGTACTCCACAAGATGCTCACCCCGCCCGACAAAATCGATCAGACGCTTGAGGGTGGTTCGGCTGTTGAGAATGGCGGTCTGTGCCTTGCCCTCATCGTTGGTGAGCGTTCCGTAGCTGCTGCCCACTAATGTGCAGCCATGCACCTGAGTTTCCAGCCCTTGGCTGACATCCCCGGCAAAATTGCCGCAGTGAATCAGACAGTTCTGCCGACCGTGCTTGTCCTCCAAGCGCAGCACGTCGCAATCGAGATGATCGGAGTGCCAGATCGTGGCTTTGTAGCTGTCTGCCATGATGCAGGAGATGCCGGGCTGGTTGTTCTTCCAGGGCAGTTCAAGGGTTTTGCAGATCAAGGTCTCCCCTTGGCTGTTGGTGACGGTCAGTTCGCCCGGTGTGCCGCTGGGGCTTGAAGCCTGACGGGTAATGAGAATATTCATTTCAAACCTCCGCTCTTGGTGATGGAATAGCCAATCATGGCGAGGATACCGGCCAGTAAAATGCGTTTGACCCAGGCCATGATGCCCCGACCAATCAAACGCTCAAATTGTGCTTGCAGGGCATCGGACAAGGCCTGGCTGAGGGTGGGTGCGGATTGCTCAAAGGCTTCACACAGGGCCTGCGTTAATGCCTGGCGATCTGCCTCCGAGAAGGTGCTACTGGGCATCTGCGGTGGGGATTCGGCCAGATAGCCGCACACCGGGCAATTTGTCTTGCCCGTAGATTCGGGTACGTTCATAGGATGACCTGCTGGGTGTTGGACGAGGGTGAAGCGATTTTTCTGGGTTTATGTCAGTGCGGTTGCGTTTCGTCGATGACCGCTTGCGCTTCCTGTCGGTCGGTCTGAATGGCCTGATCGCAATGACCGGGGTTGATCTTGTCCAGCACCTTGCAAAGCCAGCAGCCCCAGCGTTTGTGCTGATTGCGAGCAAGCGCTGCCCGGGTGGAAATCGTGGCGTCTTCCTCGCCGTCATGAAACAGCAGGATGCCACCGAGACGATCCAGAATACGTAACAATGAAAGCAGCATGAAAAACCTCCTTAAGGGTTGGGATGGAGAACGATGAGCACCGTCGGTGCTTGGGGTGATACCGTGGAGCCGTCTGGCCATGAGAAGATCGGCATGGTTGCCAGGGCCGCCTGCTGGGCCTCGGTGATGGTTTTGGTTGCACTGATTCTGGCTTCAGCGGCGTACAGGTTCGCCCAGACCAGAGAACGGTAGATACTTCCTGCATTGCCCTCCTGCTGAAACATCAGAGCACTGCCTTTGAGATTTGCGTTGTTGCCGACATAACTGCAGAGGCTGGCCATGCTGTCGTAGCCCTTGGTTCGAGCCAGGGCATCCAGGGTGGCCTGCACCGCCTGTTCGCCGGCAATTAGCAACTGTGCCGCTGTCGGGGCCGGTGGCGGCGGTGGTGCCTGAAAGATCGGCACCGTGACCTGGATGGGTGTCTTTTCACCGGGAGGTGTCCAGGCCAAGGTCTGGGTCTTGTCCGTCATCACCCACCCCAGCTGCACCGACTCATCACAGCCGTAGGCATTGGGTGGCGGGGTTCGCGGATCGAACTTGCTGACGGTTGATAGCGGCAGGATCACGGTTACAGCTGCCATCCCTTCGACATTTTTTGGCGCAGCGCAATAGAGCATGGTGTTCTCAGGTGTCATAGGCATCAGTAATGGGAATAGGCAGTCACACCACCCTTGGAAGTCAGGTTCCACCAGGAACCTTGATCAATCTCTCCAATGGACAGCTGGGCGGAGTAGCCGTCACGGTAGGTAACGGTCAGAAAGACAAAGACAACGGTATTGCCGTTACCCCCGTTATAAGCACCCGAGGTACCCACCGTCATCCCGACGATGTCCTTGCTGGAAGTCCCGGCACTGCCTGAGTAGGTCGCCCAATCCACCCCCTGGCTGCCGACATTAAAACTGGTGATGAACTCACCCCCGCTCTGCGGCTTGGTGGCTGTAGCCGCATTGCCCCCGATGTGGGTCGTGGCCTGAGCCAGTGCCTTCCAGAACCATGAGGTGGAAAGCATCTCGGTATCACTGTTATCTTGTGACCCTGCATCGTTGCTAGCGGTTTTGAGCGGCACGCCGGTGATGCTGGACCAGGCCACACTGGCTATGGATTTCGTGATCGCCTGCGCCAGTTGATTGACTTGGGCTGCATCCGGGGTCAGACCAAAAGCCACGATGACGTTTCTGATCTCCTCGGAGATCTGGTAGAACCAGTAGGCCCCCGGTGTGCCTGCTGGGGTGTTGGTGGCCGGATTGCCGTCTGTGGGAAAACCCAGCGACGGATTGGCAGGCAATGCCGGTGGATTCGGTGCGGCATGGGCCAGGATGACACGGCTGTCCATGGAAGCTCCTTTAAGGTTTAGTGATAGCTGAAGATAAGATCAGTGTGCGCCGGGGCTAAGCGTTTCATGACGCATTCGAGCAGCGTGCTGCCCCAGGTGGCCCAGGGTTCGGAAAAATCAGAGGCGAAGCTGAACTGCGTCAGACTTTTGCCCATGGACACTTCCACCTGCCACTGGTAGGGCGTATTGCTGCCTAAAAACTCAGTGATGCGGATGGTAAAGCCCAACGTGGCAGCCACCTCCGTAAAATAAGCAGCGGTGGAACCCCCCACACTGTTGATACGCCCGAGCAGAGCAGCACGCAGCTGGGCGCTGGTCTGGTTGCCGCCCAAGGCCTGCACACAGGGATCAGGCAAACCAAATTCGCTCTGCCAATCCGAAAATAACTCTTGGGTGCTGCGCGGATCGGCTTCGTTGATCAGGGCCCAGCAGCGGCCATCGATACGTGCCAGTTCCTGCGCCAGACCTTCGAACATCCGACTGACTGCTGCATTGGGATCATCCGTCCAGGCAGGGCCAAATGGTAAGAGGTTACGCAGCAGGTTCAGGTAATCATCAGCCGACAGCGGTCCACGCACCTGCCGGGATAGCGGTGCATGCTGGAACGTCGACAGAGATCCCCTGGGCACAGCGGGCAGTTGCCACCAGGCCAGACTTTCAGTAAAGGTGCTGTCAAATTCAAAAAAACCGGTCAGGCTCACTGCCATGTCACGACACCCATCACCGGAATCTGCCCGCCCCCAAGCACCACGTTGTTACTTGGAAAAATCAGGTTGTAATCCCACTCCCCGGCTGCTGCTGAAATCGCTGAGCGGATGTGCGAGAGCAGCAGGATGCCACCGGATTGTCCCTCCCGGGTGAGCAGATCATTAAGTTCAGCTACTACCGCTGCCTGCTCCTGGGCCGTGTCTGGAATGAGGCCCTCGAGGGTGAAGTCGATGGCTACCGGTGCAGGTGCCGTAACAATCACATTGGCGGTGACCGGACGCACACTGGCCAGATAGGCCTGCACCGCCAACAGTTGTGCCGTGGTCGGCACAATCGCACTGCCGGATCCGTTGCCATCGCAGACAAACTGCACCCCTACGGTACCGGGGCCTTGCACGAGCGGTGTGACCCAGGCCCGTGTGGCGTTGCCACCCGGGGCCTGCAAGGTCCATTGCACATAGTCGTTGGCATTGCCGCCTTGGGGCGGCTGCTGGATGCGGTTTAATAATCGAGTGCGCAGGCTGTCATCGGTTTCGAGATCAGCGCCACCCGACAGGTTTCCCAGAATAGCCGACGTATTCACCCCCAGAATTGGGGTGACCAGAAGTGCGCTTTGTCCTGAATAATTGTTCCCTGCCGCTGCCGATACCACGGCCGCCAGCGGTGAGGTTCCGGTGTTACTAGCAACAGTGACATCGGCCGTTGTCTGAAACTGCGTGCCGTCCAAGGTCTGCACCAAGGTTCCAGCCGGAATATCGGCGGCTCCTGGTTGCAGGCTGAAGGTCACGGTTCCCGTTGCCTGAGTGGCCGCCAGACGCTGCACGCCCCAGATGGAGGCCCATCGTTCCAGACATTCCGATTCTGCGGTGTCGATGATGATCTGCTGGCTGACCCATTCGATAAAACCGTACAGCCCATGGGCCACCCCGGCCAGCACCCGTGCATAGACCTGCGCATCCATGCGTCGCAGCACGGTATCCATTTGCAGTCGCTGAAAGACATCGTTGCTCACCCGGTTGATGAGATCAGATAGTGAAGGACGGTTAAACATGCAAAAAATTCCACAAGTTCGCAAATTGCAGGCGGGCCATCACCGCCCCTGAGCGGTTGACCACCGTACAGGTCAGGGCCAAGGTGCTGATTCCCTGACGAACAGCCGTCACATCCACCCGGGCTGCCACCCCATCATCAATCAGCCACTGCAGGGCTTCCTTGGCATCATCCTGCGCCTGCTGCGCGGTACTGTCCGTCAGCTTGGAGCGTGTCAGCAACCATAGGCGCGAGCCGATACGGTCGTTGGCTACGGAAGGAAACGAATCACCCCACCAGCCCATCCGTGACATGCCGGCATTGGGCAGAACGTCATCGTCATGTGCCCGCCGCCAGGTGAACAGGCTGATGATCACGGCACGCACCAGGGGATCAGTTTTGTCGTTGTCGATATCCTGCAGCAGGCCAAGCGTTAACGTCTGACCATCAATCATGAGAGTCCGTGGCAAGGTGTCGCGCATGATTCTGGATTACTGGGATTGACCCGGTGAGCTGGTCGTCAGGCTATCGCCGTGGCTGTCGGTGCCGCTGTGCGTATGGCCGTTGTAGGTTACGCGCATATCGGCCATGGTTTTGGCACCACCTTGATCAGCGATATCCTGGGCCGCTGTGATGCTGGCCTGGCCGATAATGTTCTGGGTGACTGTCAGCGTCCCCTGGATGGTGCTGTTTGCTTCAATAGTCAGCCCTGCGACAAAACTTAAGGTTCCGCTACCATCACCGTTCATGCTTAACGTAGAACCGGCTTTGTCGGTCAATTGAATACCCTTACGCAAGAGAATAATGGACTGCCCTTGATCGTCATACAAAGCCACTTCGCCGCTGGCCAGATTTTTTAGACGGTAGCGGCGATCAGCCACACAGACCACCACCCCATGCGAGCGATCCCCGTCCAGAAACAGTGCCAGACATTCGGCTCCAGGATTGGGATTACTGGTCAAGCCATAGGGCTCCAGATACTCGACCTGATCCTTGGTCTCCCCGGCCAACAGGCGCAACTGCAAAGACTGCAGCTTGGTGGCGGCATTGACCAGAGTGACGGTACCGCGTGCCATCATGTTGGACAGCCGACGTGCATAAGGCGCTATCTGCTTCGCAAAATCGCTCACTGCACGTCACTCCAGTGAGCACCACCGCCTTTTTTCACCTTGCCCTTGCGCAGTTTGGCCACTTTGGAGCGGTAGCCTTCCGGGGGACCGACGCGCAACTGACAGCGCAAGCCGTGTTCATCGAGTTCGTAATGCACCTCGGCAATAACCATCGTCTGGTCAAAGCCGATCAGGGGATCACGCACCCGCACCCGCAGGTTGGGGATCCACAAGGATCCGTCCTCCTGACGCCAGCCGGCCACGGTGTAGATGGTTTCCAGCGCCTTGGCCGCCCGGTGTGCCCGCTCGTACAGGGCACGATCCTGGCAGGTTCCTGCATCAGCCTGGCCCATCTGTTTGAGCACCAGCACCCGAAAACGCTTGGAACGAGCATCCAGCACGCTGCTGGTTAAGGGAGCACCCGACTCCGTGGTTCCGCCTTCAAACATGGCTTCCTGATCGTCATCCCCCTCAACTTCGTTCGCCTCCTGGCCAAAATCTTCATCATTACCTGCCCGCTGTCCCTTGACCACATAGCGCGACATCACGGACTTGAAATCCAGTTCACTGCGGCCTTCGCGGATGTTCTTGCCCAGTTCCAGTGCCGTAGTGGCGTTACCGGCACTGCCGACATCGATCAGCACCAGATCACCTTTCTCATTGTCGGTGGACAGTACATGGCGCAGGCGCATGAGCCGGTCGATGCTCTCAAACACCGTCTCCCCGACCTGCACCTGGTGTTCCAGCATCGGGGATCCGGTATCAATCTCGGTGAGAACCCGCACCCCGTAGGGCGCAGCCAGTGCAGCCGCAATCACTTCGAGTTTGGCGTTACGCCAGACGTTGGTGTGTGAAGCGGCGGGTTTGACCACCGTACCGGTCTTGCCGTTCTTGCCTTTGACGTCGGCCCAGAGCAATCCACCTGCATATTTTGGAGACGTTCCCTGATCCGGTGGTGAGCAGTCGACCAGGTCGCAGGTTTTGCTGCGTCCACGGATGCTCACGGTCACCCGTGTGCCGTCGTACTGAATCGGGGTAGCATCGACAAAACCGGTCAGCACCAGATCGTTACCGATAAACACCTGACAGGCATCAAAGGGCTGGATGCGACGTGTTAAAAAAGCAGGCGGTGAACCAGAACCCGGCCAGCGATCCGTGACGGAAAACTCAAAACTACGTGCCTGACGTTCAATACCGGCTTCAATGCGGATTTTCATCCAGCCGCCAAACTCAGCACCGCCGACCACCAGACGTACCTGGTTCGAAGCAGATGAAACGACAACGTTGTTGTTCATCAAGAGCTCAGCACTGATAAAGGCACGGGAGGCACAAATCCTGGGTGACGGATGTCATTACGCAGCAGTATTTCTGCATCCCGGGTAGCATCAGCATAAAGTTCATAGGCGATCACCAGCATGGGTAAAGTCTGTACCGGGGTATAAGTGGTCAGGCTAACGGCACTCTGGGCACGGGCCGTGATGTCGGCGTACACGGCTGCTCTGGCTTCCTGCAAGGCATCAAAGGTGGCATCACCGCACACCACCATTTCGGCATCTAGGGCCGATAACATTAGATCACGGACCGCCAGCATGGCATCGCTGGTCATTTGTTGGCTGACCGCCTGCGGCTGGGTAATCCCTGCAATGGTCTCGACGGTAATGCCTGTGGGCAGCACCGTCGTCTGACCTGAGGTCCCCTGATCTTGCTGGGTCAAAGCAGCCAGACCCGCCTGGGCATTATCCTGATCAGAACCCACCAAAGATGAAATACCTACCGCCTGCGCCAGTAATAACTGCCGTCCCAGGCCATAAAGCGCCACGGCATTGATCTGGATCTGCTGACGCGAAGGGGTCACCGAAGCTGTCGCCGCCGGTGGCTGCATGGATGAAAACCTGGATGTTCCAGTAATCATCTTCACCGCTTCCGACCAGGCCGCCACAGCACCGGCCGCCCCAGAAAGACCAAAAACATTGAGCAGGGTCTGACCGAGCACGCCCGGGTTATTTACCAAAGCCATCACTTGAGTCACCCGGTTGGCTGTCGATGTCGCCAGACCAACCAGTTGCCCCACTTGTCCAGAGCCCAGAAATCCCAGCAGCTTCGCTAAATGACCTTGTGCCGCCGTTGACACAAAGCTCTGAAAGCCGGATACGCTGAACCTCTTGGCAAAATCAGAAATCGCCGCCTGCGCCAACGCATCGGCCGTCAGACGGCTGACCGCCTGGGTCGACTGCGTAGGGTTGGGAAAGGACAGATCCCCCGCCTCGACAAAACTCATCGAGACCGTAGCCATCCCTAAGCCTGCATCAAAGCGCACTCTGGCAGGCTGCACCAGGCAGACCTGCATGGAGCCCAACCAGGGATGCATCAGGGTTCCGGGGCCTGCGCGCTCCAGAGCCGCCAACAGGCGGTTGGCCTGGGCGATGTAATCAGTGCCGATCAGAAACCCTTCAACGCTGATTTCTCGGACAGCCCGCCCCAGGTCCTCGATCCAGGGTGTGTCGCGTTGCGGGTACTCGTGCACTTGCACACGCCGACCGGCTCCAAAATCTGTGTCACTGACCTGGAAGGCAATGCCCCGGAACGAGGCGGGGCGCAGTTGTTGAGAAAAAACCATGATCTTATTGAGGGGGAACGACGCTATCGTGAGGCCGTGATGGGATCACACTGCCGATCAAGGCTCTTCGCTGCGATCCAGAAGATTCAGCCTGAATTGCCAGCCTTCGAAGGTCATCAGCATGCGTCCCAACTCTTCCCAGGAAATATTCTGCCCGTCAATCACCAGCATGGGCATCCGCTCAGGCAAATCGAGATCACACTCAATCCTGCCGCGCACACACTGATCCACAATCTGCCACCCGAAGCGTGGATCCAGCTGGATATGCCTGCAGGCCAGGGCACGCCTTATCTTCTGCACCAGCAGGCCCAGCAGCTTGAATCGTTCTTCCTCGGGGTCACCGATCAGCTGAAATTCATAGCCCTCCCGAACACCCTCTTTCATTTCAAAGGCATTCAGGGCGAGTTTGTCGCCAAACAGATGGGTAGTGAAATGAAACTCGTGCTCCTGACCATCGGAATCCACCAACCGGATGGGATCGATACGGCTGTTGTCAAAATCTTCCAGCCCCATACGATCAGCCATGGAGGCATTGAAACAGGACGTGCACATCCGCCGATACCCTGCTTCCATGTTGCCACTGTGGATGATTTCGTACCCGTGCACCTTGGCCGAACATATTTCGCAGGTATTGAGGGGTTCTTTCAAGGCAAACTCCTTGTTGTGTTCCGGTATGGGGATGACTCTATGCGAAAATTGCCTCGTCAGTCCAAGAGGCTTGCCTGCCATGCCGCACAGTAGCTTCACGGCATCCCCATCGCGTTGGAACTGTACCCCGCATCGACATTCATCTGCAAGTTGCCACCATACATTTGCTCCACGCGGGACCCGGGTGGCAGTCCGTCGATCTTGATGTTCACCTGACCTTCGACCTTGCTGGGCGCTTGAGCCGGTGGCAGCAAAGAAGTCACTCCTGCCCTCATCGGCAACTGTCCTTTGGGTAATGCGCCATGAGCCCCCACCGTTCTATGGTGAACCTGCACATCACCACCACCGAGGCCCAGCATGTGCCCCACCGATCGGGCTGCCTCCATGACCCCGTGCAGTTTGCCGGCCAGCCAGTGCACGAGATCTGCAAACCAGGCTTTAAGCGGCTGCCAATGGGCGATGATGACCTTAGCCATCCAGCCAATAGGACCCAGAAAGGTCAGGATGGTCTGGGCATGTGACTTCATCCAATTCCAGAATCCCGCAAACCAGTGCTTGACCGTATCCCAGTTCTCGTAAATCAGCCAGGCCGCTGAAGCTATGCCTAAGATGATGCCTAAGGGATTGGCCATCAGGGCAGCCCCCACTGCACGGATGCCTCCTGTCATCATCGCCATGGCAGCGGTCATGATGCTGCCTGCCGAAACCGTGGTCGTAGCCAGCAGGGTCCAGGCGATGCGCAGCAACCCTAAGGGGCCGATACTGGCCACCGTTGCCAGGGTGGTTCTTGTTATGGCGATCAGTCCTGCATTGCCCGCCACATAGGCCCGGGCGGCCATGCCGATGAAGGCAATCCCGGCACGAATGACCGATTCAGCGAGTTCCTTAAGGGCCAGAATGGCCTCGGCATTGATGACAACGGCCAGGGCGATGAGCGCATTTTTGGCACCACCCACCCAGCCGACAACCGTGCTCAGAGCCCGACCGAAGGATTGTGCCCCCTGGAGAATACCCTGCCAGTCGATGGCCTTGATCCCTTGCCCAAGACTCTGCGCAAATTCCAGAAGGCGCATGTTGATAAGTCCCTGGTTAGCAGCTGTCCAGTCAGTAAAGCGGTGAATCAGTTGTTCGATGGCCGGGGCCAGTCCTGCGCCCAACTGCTGCATCAGACCACCGCTCACGGTTTTAAGATCAATGAGAGTGCGGTTGAACTGAACGGCAGCTTCCACCTGCTCGTGATCGAGTGGTGGCCTTAATTTATCGAAATGATCCTGCATCGCCTGCAGTTCACCGCCACCCTGATTGAGCAAGGGCATCATATCCTGCCATTGCCGACCAAACAACTGCATGCCCATGCTGGCACGTACCGCTGGATTCTCGTTGCGTTTGAAGGCATCAGCCAGTTCGGGAAGGATATCGGCCGCTGAACGTAATTGCCCGTGGGTATCACGTAGCGTAATCCCCAGACGCTGGAACAGTGTCAGCGCATAGTGGTTATGTCCTGCCGCCGACATCCCTAAGGTCTGGTTCAGACGCCCCATGGCATGGGCTGTGCTCTCCATATCGACACCACTGGCTTGGGCAGCGTAGGTCAGCCGTTGATAGTTCTCAACCGACAGTCCTGCTTTAAATGCACCCTTCTCAACGGCCTCGCCCAGTTCCCCGTACTCAAACACCGCTTCACGAATCTTCTCGATACCCAAACCTCCGGCTAAGGTTCCGATGGCCGCCACCGGCAGACCCAAGTGTTCACCGGCATGCAGGGCAGCATGGCTGATGTCGAGTAAGTATTTGCGCGCCACCTCGGCAGGCTTTTTCACCGCCTCCAGGGCATGGATCAGATGCTCGGCATTGGCCGAGAGAATGGCTTTGAGTTCAAATCGGTCGGACATGGGTTACTCAGCATACAGACGCCGGGCGATGCGCTCGGCTTGTGCCTGCCACAGGTCAAACTCCTCCAGCGTCAGGCTCATGATTTCCCGTGGGGATGTCTTGAAGAACCAGGCGAGTTCAAAGACTCGTTCGGTGAACTGCTCGTCGACTCTTGCGCCGTGCCGTCCCCGAAAAAACCCAGCACCGCCTGTGTGGCCTTGCCAAAATCACTCAGGGACAGGGCTTTTACGCTGGATAAGGGAATAGCCGCCAGACGTGCGACATAGTTGGCCACCACATTCATGCGCACTTCAATGGCAGCTTCATCCAGCCCGTTGCCCGGTAACAGCCGCATCGGCTGACCCAGATCGATAAGATCAGCGGTGGTGGGTTGTCGCAGGGTGATTTGATCAACTTCTTCACCGTGGGCAGTGATGGGCTTAGACAGAAAAATCTTCAATTCATGATCGGTGCTACTTGTCATACATTATTGCTCCATTGTCCCTGGCTGCCCGAAAACTCCACCTCGATGGTGCCGTCGATGGGTTTGACCTTGGGCTCTCCGCGCACAAAAGCATTGGAGAGCGTGTAGACGACACCGTTGGCCAGTTCTGCCGTGACTGTCAGGGTGGTGTTGGTACGCAGGGTGTTGACCGGAAAATCCGGGGTGAACAGCGCGGTCAATTTGACGTAGGGTTCCAGTGCCGTTTCTTTGTAGCCCGCAGGACCGGAGAGACCCATGACGGCTTCGCGCTTGAACTCGGTCAGCGGAACTTCGATGTCGCCGGAGATTTCCAGCTGCGCGCCGTCGACCTTGACGTAGCAGATGCCGGCAATACGTTGTGCCATGATTTACTTACTCCAGGACATCCCATCAGGGAACAATTTGCGCCGCCGGGTACTGCAGGCGGAACTGGTTGAGTACCGCAAACACCCGCAGCTGATTGACGTAATCGGGCGGGAACAGCACGTTGAGCCGGTTGGGATCATTGCTGTCACGTTCGACGATCAGGTATTTTTTAAACGTATCGAGATTTTCGACGATGCCTTGGTACTCCAGATCCCCGTAGATGGCGCAGAGTTCGCCCTTGATAACGCTCGGGGTGACAATAGCCTGACCGCTGGCAAAGCGGGTGCCATCATCGGCCAGTTTATGTCGTGGATACTTGGAGGTGATGACGCTTTTAAGCGCCCGCAGCACGTAGGCCGAGGTGTGCAAAGTTTCTGAATCCAGGTAACTGGTATCGGATACTCCGAAGGCATTTTGCTGGTAGGTGGTGATGGCCCGTTCCACACACAGCTGACCACCGGAGACAAAGCTGGTCGCCAGGCCAAAGTTGAGCAGCGACTGACGTTCTTCAAACAGGAACGACTTCCCCGCCGGTGGGGCCAGGAGTCCATAAAGTGGCGTCGTTTGCGTTGGCCGTGCCGGGTCGTTGGCAATATCCACCGCATTGGCACCACCATAGGCCGCCGCATATTCCCAGGCAGGATGCGGGCAAGCCTCATCCATGGCGGCAATCGTATGATGCTGATCGTTGCAGGTAGCGCCAAAGGCCACTAACTCCGACAATCTACCTCGTCGTGCCGTATAGGCATGACCGTAAATCTGCTTAGCGTAGGACCAGCGTCCTGTGCTGTCATTGAGCTCAAGTTGCAAGGCATCGAGCGCTGGAGCCTGTGCATAGGGATGGATGATAAAATCAAAAGGCGTATCGCCCATGGCCGGGATGGCGGTGTTGTTCAGTACCGGATCCATGCTGCCACCGCTCAAGGTGGGGCCGAAGTAGGTCAATGTAATGCCGGGTGGAATACTCTCTCCGGCCGTCCAGCCCAGGAACGAGTCCTGAACGGTGATGTCGTTGCCTGTAAATCCTGCCCAGCGACAGTGCAAACGCACCAGGGCACTGGGCGTTGAACTGGCGATAACGGGCGTGTTGCCTTGCATGACCGGGTAGTTCGGCTCCACGGATCCCGGAGGCAAGCCGGTGGTAGCTGTCACCGGCAGATCCGTATCGGCGTTGATGGATAACATCATCGAAGTGGCGATCACATCGGCCGCATCCCCCTGCTGCACCGCCACATAGACCACCTGGCCTGCGATGTAGAGCGCAATGGTACCGGCAGCGATGGCAATACCGGTGATGGTGATTGAACCACTGGCATGGGAGCCTTCCACCCCATCACGCAGCGGCAGGCACCAGAGGTTGCAACTACCAGCATCCTGGTTGCGGTACACCCGCACCATACGAGCCAGCATAGAACCTTGGCCAAACAGAGCCAGGGCGGAATTGGGATCGCTGACCGGGATGGCTACGTTGGGCGTAGCGCTTCCTGTGGGCAGCATCTGGCCGATCAGCAGAGAATTAAGCGTTTGGCTGCCGATGTTGGCGGCGCTGTTGTCCATCTCGGCATAAAACAGCGGCACCCTGAGGCTTGCCGGAATATGGGAGAATGAGATACTCAAGGGGCATTTCCAGTTGGTATTGCAGTAACATCAGGATTGTTGGCAATCACAGTCGCTGCCGGAGTTGGTGCAGTTGCCTTGGGCAGAGGTGCCATCTCGCTCACTGTGATATCGCCATCACGCAGGCGACGTTGCCAGTATTGGGTCATGGGGCCGATGTTCTGCCCATCGGCGGGCAACAGCTGTCGGCTCCCAGGCAGCGGCACTGACCGGCCTGGGGTGGGAATGGCGTACATAAAAACTCCAGATCAAAAGACCGATAAATCCGCTATGGCAGGGTCAGTGTAAAATTAATGGCATCGTTCAAATCGGTCGCCGGGGTGGCGTGAACGTCCACATTCATGGCCGAGCCAGGGAGCCATTGCTCGGCATTCTCATTGCCAAAATCAGGCAACTGCGCTAAAGCTCCTGCCTCAAAGCCATCGCTGGCACCAATCCACATCGCCGCACCAAACTCGAACTGGTACCAAAGACGAGCGCGATCCAGGGACAAGAGACTGCCGCCTTCATAGTGGATGCCGTTGTAGAAAGTAGCCGGGTTAACCGCATTGACCGGGCCCGGGATCCAGCCCAGCAAGGCTTTCCAGATCTCAGCACGGATAGCGTGTACGCCGGAGGTTGCCTGCTGGCCCTTCTCATCACTGCGGTTATCGAGCGCCACGATCACCCCAAAACTGTCGGTCATTTCCTGCCCCACGGCGTTCTGGGCTTTGGGAGGATCAGGCCGATCATCCAGGGGAATGACAAAGGCGCAGGGCACCGGCAGTGCGGCTGCCTCGGCAATGGGTTTAAACTGCGCAGCCCCTGCCACCCGCCCTTGCAGGGAGGAACACAGGGCGCGCAGTTGCGCGATGATAAGATCCAGTTGCATGGCTAACGTGGAACCAGGGCATGCCGCAGAGCGCTACGCACCTGGTCACGGATTTCCTCGGACTTATGCGCCAAGGCTGCTGTCATGAAGTTGCCACGGGCAGCCATGTTGCGTTTTGGGCTGCCGTAGAACAGTACGGCTGGGTAGAAAAAACTGCCAGAAATGGCACGCACACCGACCTTGATCCAGCCACCCTTGCTGCCTTTGCCAATGACGCCGATGGCCCGGCGCAGGGCACCGCTTTGCTGACCCGGGAACTCCCCCGGCTGCGAGACGATGCGGCGTGCCACCAGGGTACGGGCTTCTTTACGCACCACGCGGGCACCTTGAATGAGTGCACGGCGCAGATGCCTGCGGTCAAAATCGATGGCCTGGTGAAAATCGAGGCCCACGAACAGCCTGACGCCTGCCACCTCTCCGCTGCTGTGCTGATGTTCCATGATATTTCCTCAGAGCCCCTGGCATGTAGGAATAGGTGCTGCAAAATCTGCCTATCGATTTCGAACGACGCCGTACAATATGGGAGCAGAAAGAGAGCACATTAAACTCAGTTCAATCTTTATCAGTCCAGTCGGGCAGAATCATCCCCGTCTCTTGGGCTACACGCCTGTTGAAGTCATCTCTTTCCTTGATCTTCAATTCGACGAACTGAACGGCCTCCTTTGGCGATAATATCTTGATGCCAGTGATGTCCTGTAGCTTTCCCCTATTCCCAAGAATGCCGCCAGGCTGCTTCTTGGATGCACCATCTTGGGTAATCAGCGTGGCCTTGTACTTAGTCGCTTCACACACAATCCGCACGTCGTTACACTGGTTCTCGCCACGAGGACCATCCGGAAAAATAATGGCGCCAATCTTAGTGGTCAGTTCGGCGTCAATATCATTCATATCGATTGTGTAAATATGTCTTGCAGCCTTCTTTAATCGTTGAGAGTCGCCACCAGCCTGCGCCTCAGCATGAGCGGTCCACGACATATTGATGAGGATGACACCATTATCAGCCCAATACTCTAGGCGATTAACCTCATCAATCTTTTGTCTGGCGTTGATCAAGTTAGTGTCAATGTGAAAAACAGGGATGTAAAGCAAACGACTCTCGAAAGACATCTCTACACAGCCTTTCAATGGATTAGTTACGTCCTGGTCATCGACCAAGTTAAACAACTGACGCGCCTCCCAATAAATACAGGGAGCAATTTTCTGGGCATATAGCAATATAGGATCATCGTAGCCGACATCTGAGCCGCAACGCAAAACTGCATTCAACCAATTGCACCCTTCGGAATCCGGTTCCCTAAGCCTGCGGCTGAGAGTAAGCTGACACGCCTCATAGCCAAGGGTGTCCCGTAATTTCTTTGTCATCCAATCATTGATTGCCGAGCGTGACACAAGTTGCCGAGTTGCCAAAATTCGTCTCCTTGAAAGGCTTCATGCCATCCATGCTTAACTCGTCTTAGGACAATATGTGCCTGTACAAAGGCTGTCCAGTAATATCAATCTTTCAACACAAACACTGACCGTAGTTGCCATTGGCTGTTTTGGCGTCTATGGTCCCCAGATCCTTGGCCGTAATCCGGATAAATCGATGCACATCCTGAAAATCCTGCGCTTCCAGGATGCGAAAGCGCCGGCCCCGGTACTCGATGACACGGTTCTGCGCAAAGTATTCAGCCGGCGTGGCAAAAGAAAAACGTACCCAGAAAAAATGCGTGGGTTCTTCCTCAGTGTTCATGCCCATGCGCAGGCTGAGTCCTCGGATGGGTTCGACCCTGGCCCAACGGGTGATGCCTGCATCAAAGTTTTCATCCACCCCAAAATTGGCGTTCGGCACATCCGTCCAGAGGCGGATGATGATGCGCCGGTTGAGTTCGCCCGTTCCGGGCAGCAGCAGGGCCTCGCTCACAGCACCACAATCCGGTAGGGATCGAGCAGATGATCGGCAAAGGGCAACGGATCCATACGCCCACGTACAAAGGCAATTTCACTGCGCTGGTTGTACAGGGCATCCACACGCAGCTTGATCCAGTGCTTGATGCCAGCGGGCACCTGACTGGCATCGCCGTAACCGGCGGTAAAGCGAACCGCCACGGCGCTGATCTGCGGCAGGGTGGGTTGCCAGATCTTGCCGAACACCGGCGTAATTCGGGTCATATCCTCCGTCGTGGTCACCACATAGTCCGTAGGTGGCATCGTGATCAGGTCAAAATTCATGTCGAGATACGTGATGCTGTCCACCTGCTGCACCGGGCCTTTGGGAATCAAAATAGCGTGACCTGGCAATGAATAAGGAACGCCGGCGGGCACGCCCATCAGGCTTGGCCCTGGAAATGCATCCAGGATCAGATCCCAGGTTGCGGTCAGCAACTGCCGGCAGGTCAGCGTCTCGGCTATCTGCCTGGCGGTGGCAATCAAACCCAGGATCAGCGCATCGTCATCATCGATGTCGACACGCAAATGCTGTTTGACCTCCGCCAAGGACACCGGCTCGTTTATACCGGTGAAGGCATCAACGGCCGGAGGGATCACCTGACGAAAGGGCATCAGCTGTTGGCCGCAGGTGCCGGTTGAGCAGCAGGCTCAGCACTGGCCATAGGCGTCCCCAGTTCAGGAGCGACTACGGTTGTGACAGGCGGCGGCACCACCACGCTCGGGTCATTCCCGGCCGTAGCGGAAACCGGTACCTGAGTTGCCGGTGCAGCAAAACCAGCCGACGTAGTTCCCTGTGCAGTATCCGCTGGGGTCGACGCAAGCGAAGCAAATGGATCTGCATTCTTAGGCGATGCCGTAGCGGCCGTGATAGCAGAAGGTTGCGACACCGGGGCTGACGTTGCTTCAGCGACCGATGTGTTGGGGACAACCGTTGTGCTGAGTACAGGCACTGGTTCCGGCAACGGTGCTGGTGCAGGTTTAACCACAGGCGCACTTTCCGCCGGTGGCGTGATCGTTGTATTCACCACCGGTATGTTCGTGTCAGGCTGCGCAGCTACCAGTTCAGTCTCTGGCTGCGGGGTTGCCACAGGTGCAGACGGTTCTGGCGTTGCCATGGGTAATGCTGTTTCATTGGCTTCTTGCTTGCCTTCAACGAAGTCCTTGACGGCCAAGGCTGCATCAGACACCACCTCGGCAATGCCGGCTACGACATGCGAAAGGGTTTCTTCGGTAGCAGGATAAAGTTGATCCTTGGCGTACTTGATGGCCTGCTGCCCAGCGCCGTTGATGTGAAAAAAATCGAGAATGTAGCGGATGAGGTTCATGGAAATGCTCCTGATGGTGTGTGGTTGGGGTAAAACGTTTTAGCCGGTGATCTGTGCGACAGATGCCGCATTGAGCAGGTTGGCGGGTTCAAAGCGGGCGTTGATGCCAAACAGCAGCCCGGAAATCAGACTGGCTCCAGCCATGGCGATCTGCAGTTGCACAAAGCCGTAGCCGTTGTTGGTATCAAGTTCCTCGATGGCAGCATCGATCATCGCCTGCATGCTCGCGGCATTGGCAATTGGGGTCAGGGCTTTGGGAATCCCGTTGGCCCCTAAGATTGGCTTGGCACCGGTTCCGGTGGCGTCCTGAGCCTGCAGCAGCTGGGCATTGAGCGGTCCTACCGCATTGGCCCCGGTTTCAACCAGCGCCAGCAGGCGATGAAAGTTGCCAACCGGGATCCAGGCGGTTTGTCCCGTGGCTGCATTGAGAAGACCCGTGCTTGCCAGAATGGCGAACTGCTCCGAGCCCTTGGTGTTCGGAAAACCCATGGCGATGTCCTTGCGTGAATAAATTGGAAAATTGAGACTTATGAGAAATTAGCGGGCACCCAACTGCACAAAAGGTGACAGGGTCAATGCGCCCTTGGCGGGGGAAACCGCCTGGGCAATCTTGCTCTGCCCGTCCATGCGGAAAGTGGTACGAAACGCCACCGCATCGGCATCAAAGTACAGGTGCATGCTGGTGGCACTTTGCAGGCCACCAGCCTTGGTGATGGTCTGGTAATACTGCAGATCCACCAGCAGCACATCGCCTTGGGCGGAAAAGGGTGCTGGGTGCTGCGAGAAAATCACCGGCAATCCGAGCAGCGTATTACGCTGAACCTGAGCCAGGGACCCGCCAGCATTGACCTGGTAGCCAATCGGCATGAACGCCGGCATACCGTTCCAGGTGATGCCGTACAAGGCAGCTTGGGCCGATTTGCTGATGATCCATACCCCACGGGTTTCGGAACCCGGCATGAGGCGCGACTGCATGTTGAGCAGGTTGGTTAGTGAGATGGTCTGAGTGGCCTGGCCTTGATCCTTGGGTACCGTGATGACCGCATTGGACTGGAAAGCACCCAGAGGCACACCATCCCCCTGACCGTTGAGGATGGCCTCGTTGGTCTTCCAGCGGATACGTTCAGCAATCTGACGCGGCAGGTAGGAGGTCAGCGCATCGGTATCATCCAGCAGTTCCGAAGTAATCGGTACCAGAGCCATGAGTTTTTTAAGGCGCAAGGTGGTCAGGCCCAGTTGTGGCTTGGTCGCCACCGCCATGGAGGCTTCACCCTGCCAGTAGGCACGAACACCGTTACTACCCCAGGGTGTGGTCTCATCTTTGGGGAACGACATGCTGTTGCCAGAGATCTCCACATTATCAGTCATCGGCAGCAAACCATCTTCGCCCAAACTCAGGGTAAAAATATCCTGGGCAAACTGTGGCGGTACGGCAAAGCCACCGTCAACGCCATCAGACTCATTTGCGGTCAATCCTGGTGCCACAGCACCCCGTCCGCTGCCGATGAACAGGCGCTCATCGACAAGGCCACCGGCACGGCGGGCATGTTCGGCCTGACGCACGCTGCGAAAGAAATCCCCAACGCTGATAAAGCCCCGCCTGGGATCCATATCCCGGTTGTCGGTCACTGATAGAACGTTCTGTCCTGGCGGCAAGATAAGTGAACTGGCAGACGGAGCCTGAATTGCCAGGGATGCCGCCACGCTGGCCGAACGAGCTTCCTCGGCGATCAGAACCATCTCCCTATCCATGGCACTGGAGGCGGTCTCAATCTGCACACGCAGGTCATCAAAATGTGCAATTTCCTCCTGCGTCAGATCTCGATCCTCAGATGCCGCCACGTCCGTCAGTGTGCGGGCCTCTTTGACAAGGTTGGCTTTCTTGGCCTGAAGCTCGCGTAGGTGTTTACTCATGGAATTCTCCAAGGGGGTGAAATAGGCATAACGGGTAGAGATCTACGCTCATGAGTCATAAAATGCTCATCTACGCAGACACGAGATGAACCCATGGCGATGAACTTTTCCCAGATTCTGGATGCCTTGAACCAGGCATCGGCGTTTGAACTCTTTCGACTGCAAAGTGCCATCCGGCGCAAACTCGAGGATCCGTCCTGGATCAAAGCCGTTCGTCAACGTCTCCAGATTGGGCAAGTTGTTGAATACTTCGATGTCCGGGAGAACAACCTACGTCGAGGACGTATTGATGAGTTGGACCGAAAGGGTGCGGCCATCACCGACCTTGACAGCGGCCGTCCCTGGTTAATCGATTACGCCTGCATCAACGTCGATGGCGTGGATGTGCAGATTCGAGAACAATCGTCCAAGGGCATGGGGCGTAACGAGGTGCGTGTCGGCGACATCGTCGGCTTTGTCGATCGACATGGCCATGAACGCAGTGGCAAGATCATCCGGCTCAACGATAAAACCGTCAGCCTTCAGGTCGAAGATGGTCAATGGCGAGTTGCCTATTCCCTGCTGCATCCGGTAATCGAGGGCATCAGCCGTGATGTCATTGATGTCGTCGCATTGCCCGGAGCAACACGCTGATGCTCGATAGGGGTTATCATGCTGATTCAGATCAGAGACACGAGGTGAAGCCTATGAGCACGCAGCAGAGCCACTGGGAGCAGGTCTATCAGACCAAGAAAGCTGATGCCGTCAGCTGGTACAGGCCGCATCTCGAGACATCCCTGGCACTCATCCAAAAAGCAGTGACTGACCAGCAATCATCAATCATCGACGTGGGGGGAGGCGAATCCACCCTGGTCGATGACCTGCTCGATTCAGGGTTCTCGGATATCAGCATCTTTGATATTTCCGCCACAGCCCTGCAGGTTACCCAGCAACGGTTGGGCTCACTGGCGAGTACGGTGAACTGGCTCGTTGGGGATATCACGCAAGCGGATTTGCCGGCCCATCGCTATGACGTATGGCACGACCGTGCGGTATTTCACTTCCTGACGCAGCCTGAGCAACGTGCTGCATATGTGCACCAGGTCAGAAAAGCCGTGAAACCCGGGGGCCATGTCATCTTGGCTACCTTTGCGCCCGACGGCCCCGAAAAATGCAGTGGACTTGAGGTGGTTCGGTACGATGCCGTGGCACTTCACCGTCAATTCGGGGAGAGTTTTCGCCTGATCAAAAGCCAGAGGGAAGCGCACCAGACTCCCTTTGGAACCACACAACAGTTTGTGTACTGCTATTGTCAGATCGAATAAGGGAATCCCGGGAATCTTATCGACGGCTTTTTTCGACTAATCAAGCCGTAGCCACTGACATGAGGCAATGCCTGCCAGAGTCATCATCAGTGAGCCTCCGACATGAATTCCGATTGCGCCCATCGCCCAAACCCACTGCCCGCGCTGTATCAGCGCAACCACTTCGGCAGAAAACGTCGAGAATGTCGAAAGTCCGCCACAGAACCCTGTGATGATAAGCAGGCGCCATTCTGGAGCAAGACCGGGTGCTTGTGCAAAGTAGGCAACTGCCACTCCGATCACATAACCAGCCACCAGATTGGCTGTCAGCGTGCCTGGAGGCACCATGGGGAAAAATGTGTTGAGTTTGAGACCGAGACCCCAGCGCAAAAGTCCACCGAGCACGGATCCCAGAGCAATGATAACAATAGGCTTCCACATAGCACTGTCCTTTGAATGATTTTTTCAAAGACAGGCCATGCCTACGCGACCTGTCCGGCCAAAGCGTAGGCATCATCAGCTGCAAAACGCAGCGGTTATCGGAGGAATGCCATCTCCGTGGGGAGATTTTACCATGAAGCATCCATACCTTCCAGTCGCAACAGAACATGCATCAAAATGCGGACATCATATCAGCGTCAACGCCTGTCTTGCCTGCGCCAGCCGGGAGGCCGCCCGGTTTTGTGCCCGCCCCCGCTTTTGTAGGGAAGAAACCAGATCATCAAAGGTACTGATGCCATCGACCATCTTCTGGGAAACAGCGGCACCGGCACCGAGCACACGGCCCTGGCCCATGCCATCGCTTACCGAAGAAATCGGCACACCGCGCCCCTTGGCCACCGCCTTGGTAAAAGCGCCGTAGTAATCGTTCACCCGTGACTGCAGAAAGTCTTTCGCCTCATCGCTCAAAGGTTCATACGGATTGCCCTCGACCTTGTAGGGTCCTGCCGAGATCAGGGTGGGTTTGATGCCTTCGCTCGCCATAGCTTGCGAGGTATCAAAATGTGCCTGCCAGACACCGATGGATCCGACTTCACCACCGGGGGTGACATAGAACTCACTGGCCGACGATCCAATCCAGTAGGCAGCACTGGCGGCCAGGCTGTTGGCAATAGCCACCACCGGCTTTTGGCTTCGGGCGGATTGAATCTGGTCAGCCAGTTCAGCAACGCCGTAGACACTGCCACCGGGGCTGTCGATGTCAATCAGGATCTGGCCGATGCTGTCATCATCCAGTGCTTGCCGTAAGGCGGCGCTGAACAACTGGGTACTGGTCGTGCCCGGCCCCGAGACATCATCAACCATGTTGCCGCGCTGGGTAATGACGCCATACAGAGGTAGTACGGCAATGCCGCCACCACTCGCCGATTGTGCCGACTGGCGCTTAGTCTGACGGCTTTGGCGATCAGTCAGAATTTGTCGCAAGACGTCATCGCCCGCAGGTTCATGGCTGGCCCAGCGCATGATCACCGCCGTCAGCGCATCCAGACGTTCAGGCATCAAGGCCCAAGGTGTAGCCATAAATTGCGCCAGCAGCAGTTCACGTCTCATTGTCGACTTCCCGATCATCAATTTGTGGTGAAGGTGTATTGTCATCATCCACAGGGGGTTGCTGCGCTGGTTCTTGCGTGCTGCCTGCTGATCCCATGTTCAGCGCAATCAGCGGTTCATCCAGTCCAGGTAGCGGCGCATAGTTTTCAGCCATACGCACTTCGTTGCGGGTCAAGGCACCCATGCTGACCATGGCCGAGTAGTAGGTGGCCCGGCTGTTGGCATCGCCGCGCATAAGGGCGGCAAAATCAAACTCGCAATCGAGTCCTTCGTCATCAAGCATCAGGTCAGAGCGGATGCTGGCTTCCCAGCGTTCTGCCCATGGACGCATGGTGTAGCGGACAAACTCAATCGACTGCTGCTCAATGTTGTTGTTCGTGGCTCGATCCAGATCGGCAATCATATGCGGTGGCACCCGGAACAGTCGGGCAATGTCGGTAACCTGAAATTTCCTCAGCTCCAAAAACTGCGCCTGCTGGTTGGTGACCCCGACTTCGTGGTACTTCATGCCGGATTCCAGCACCAGGACCTTGCCCCGGTTCATCTGGCCTTGGGCATTCTGGTAGGACTCACGGAACGTATCCCGAGCGCTCTTGTCCTTAAAGGTGCCGTTGTACTCGATCCAGCCGCCGGTAGGTTTGGCATCGTTGGCAAAGAAGCGGGATCCGTATTCTTGAGCCGCCAAGGCTAAGCCAAAACTCTCTCGCGCCATCTCAATGGGCGACAATCCCATCATGCCGTCGCTGGACAGTCCGCGCAGATGCCAGACGGATCCGCGTGGCAAGGTGGTCTGATTGCCAAAACGATCCACCACCCGGTAGCTGTACTCATCGGCCTGGGTGGCAGACAGCACCAAGGTAATGCGGTCGGGATGGATGGGGATCAGATCCGTGATCTCGCCATGGGCATTGCCCACAATACGGCAGAAGGCATTACCACGCAGAGCCAGATGTCCCATCAGCATCTCCCGCCACTCGAAGGGATTCTGGTAGCGGTTGGGGCGGATGTGAAACAACTGATAGAGCCAGTGATCGGTGACCTCCACCTTGCCCCGTCCTGAAGGTCGATACAGGATGAACGGCAGGGAGGCCATGCTCTCGGCCAGAATCCGCACACTGGCATACACGGCCGATAAGCGCAGGGCGGTTTCCGTGGAAATCCTGGCACCGCTGACGGTGCGCAGGGTGACCGGCTCAAACCAGAAGCTGCCCCAAGGGCTGCGATCATCCATGTCGGCTCGCCGCCCACGGAAAAAATCCCGAAGTTTGCCCATCAGAGCACCAGCAGTTGATAGCTGCTGTCAATGACCAGACCACTATCCGGTTGAATAGCTCGGGACAGCGCCATGATCAAGGCAACAACGCCATCGATCTTGTTCTCCGGACGTTCCTTACGAGGATAGATGTTGTCCTTGGCATCCAGGTGCGCCACGATGTTGCTGGCCATCCAGGTCAGTACCGGGTCGCTGTCATGAATCAGCTTTTTCTGCAGCACCAGCGCCTCCAGGGTTTTCATGGGTTCGGAAAAATTAAGCACCGTGGGACGTACCTCGATCATGGGTAATCCTTCCATCAGCATGCGCGTCGATAACTGCGTGGCCTGAAACGGATCAAAAGCCACCGCACGAACCTCAAAGCGCGAGGCCATGGCTACCAGTTCGCCCTCAATCCAGCTAAAATCGATGACGTTGCCGGGTGTCACGATAATCCTGCCGCTGCGAGCCCAACCAGCGTACTGACTGTTCTCCGAGGCTGATACCGTATCCTCCGGCAGCCAGTAACGACCGAAGACAGCATAAGCGCCCTCGACTTCCGGATGCTCAAACGTCAGCACCAGGGCGGCAATATCGGTCTTGCTGGCTAGGTCCAGGCCGATCCAGCATGCTTTCCCTGCAAAGGACTCAAGATCCAGAGAAGCATTGGCATTGGCATCCCAGGCACGCATGTCCATCCAGGCGATGTCGGCGTTGACCCATTCGTTGAGATGCTTGGTCTTGAAGTTGTTCACCGCACTGGGCAGTTGCATGGCCTTGGCCTGCAGCGGCAACAGCACCTCAGGTCGTACCGAGATGCCCCAGTTGGGGTTAGCCTTGATCAGAGCCTCCTCGGTAGTCCAGTCATCACCGTCATCCAGGCCATAGATGATGCCGAACTGGCTGTCATCGTCCAGCACGCCTTCGAGCAGCTTGGTGACGAAGGTTCTGACCTCGTAGCAAATGCCGGCGCGATTCGATCCTGCCGTAGTAATCACCCAGAGCAGGGAATTGTCACGCTTGCCGGTGCCGGTCTCGACCACGTCGTACACCGTGCGCGTCTTGTGCGCATGCAGTTCATCGACACAGCCAAAGTGGATATTCAGCCCATCCAGGGTCGAGCCTTCCGCTGACAGGGCTTCGAACTTGGAACCTGATGCCAGCACATGCATGTTGTGGGCACCCACTTCCACCTTAAAGCGGTTGCGAAAGCCTGAGCTTTTGCGGGCCATCACCTGAGCATCGCCGAACACGATGCGCGCTTGGTCACGGGTAGTGGCCAGGGAATAGACCTCAGCGCCACCTTCCCCATCAGCTGCCAGCATGTATAGGGCTACGGCCGAGGACAAGGTGCTCTTGGCATTGCCACGCGGCACCTCAATATACGAGCGACGAAACCGTCGCTTGCCATCGGGCTTGACCCAGCCAAACACCGTGGTCAGGATAAACACCTGCCAGGGCTCAAGGCGAATCAGATCACCGGCCAGTGGCCCCTTCACATGCGGCAAGTGCTCAATGAAGGCGCAGAGGTTATCGGCAGGGTAGAAGCTGCGACCATCCCGGAAGGAGAGCTTCGGGTTAAATCGGAATGGACTGCTCTTGCCTTTGAACCGTTCCAGATCGTTCAGTTGCCGCTGGCACGCTTGCTTCACCGAGTGGCAGGCTACAATGTCACCAGCTACTACGGCTTCGGCATAGTGAATTGCTGTGATAGCATGGCTGTCAATCGACACGGTTAATTTTTACCTCACGGATTTTTTTATATTCATCTGGAGGCATGAGATGAACACTCTTTGTATATCTTCTTCCATGAGTAGTTCAGAGTGGGCCTCTTGGGTTCAAGCGGTTGGTTCTATATTTGCAATAGCTGTATCGCTTTACGTGGTGCGGTATCAATCAAAAAGGCAATACGAATTATTGATCAATCAGCAAAATATGGCCCGCATAGACAAAATAAAGTCATTTGAACAGTTGAGTTCAGCGGCATTGGGGGTTATTAACTTTTTTCTGCCACACCTTTCATCTCGGGATCAACTGCAGTGCATTGCAGACAGGAGAGACAATGGTGAGTACCTTGATCTTGGTCAGATCACCGTAATGTGCAGTGCGTTTGCGCGGATTTCTCTGCATGATCTCCCGAGTGAATTGGTTAAGCCCTGTATGGTGGCTGGGGCAACACTTCGTCAATTCAAGGAAAATATTGAGTTTGCGATTGAAAATTACGGAAAACTTGACTCGGTTCAATTTTCAAAATTTACAGATGCTCTTGTAAAGTGCCAGAATATAATGAAAGAAACTCACAACGATATAACCAATGCCGCTGAGCGAATCATTGATTCTATTAAATGATCTTTTGTCTATTGCGTTCGGTGATTAGCCAACAATATCATCCCAAGGGTTGTGTTCCTGAGTCGACGTGCTGGAAACCGCCACCCGGGTTCGTGCGGCTGGAGTAAATCCCATCTCGGCCTCGTAGCCTTTCATCTCCAACGCCAGATCACGGATGACATCCATCAGCGGCGATCGGCGCAGCGTGCCATTGGGCGTCTTGATCAGCATGGCGCTGACCCCGGCCTGATTGATCTTGGCCAGTGCTTCGCGGTACATGCCGGCGCAATTGGCCCATCGTTCCAAAACCGCGCCATCCAGCGCCGTTAACAATCCGACTGGCGCATGCTGGAGTGCATAGTGCCAGGCTTCCTTGGCTGTCTCCGACATGTACGCTGGAGGTTCAGACAACGTGCCTTCGGGTTGAGGTTCCGGCCGGGTACGGCTCTTTTGCAGCGTCCCCTTGATGCGCTTGACCTCGGTCGGCAGTGGCTTGCGGCCAGCTCCCGGACGAGATCCACCGCGCTTTCCCTTCTCGCCGGTCATTTGATTTCCTTGAATTTCACTGAAAACACACGATTTGACCCTGTTTTCGGGCTGTTTTTTCAAATTAATCGAATTTTTTGGCGTGTTTTTCATCCCAATTACGGGCTTTTTCGGGGTATTTCGGATATTGTCACGATACCAAAAAAAGCCGCCAAGCCAGTCGTGGCGCGGCTTTCAGCGGGATTTGATTTAAAAAAGCATTTGAATTTGCACGCACAAAAAAACGATTGCGCGCTCGGATCCTGACTGGTTACCAGTAAGGAATCGAACCCCCTACCGGTCTGTAGCAGAGAGCAGTTGCGAGGTCGTTTTGGAGACCGATGAGCAATTCAACCAACTCATTTTCATCGCCTCAGAAGGTGTAGTCATCCGGCAAGATGCTGGTCCGGCGTGCAGGTCGTGCTGCAAAAGGATCGCGTCGCCGCTCTCGTTTTACCCGTGCTGTCTTGCGTGAGTGGCAGGAAGCGCACAAGGGCTGTAGGTTGTCATCCGCAATGTTGAGCGGATCCTCATCGATATGATCGACACAGGTTGCTGGGGTGATATGGCCCATGCGTTGGCACTCCCGGCACAAGGGTTCGATGCTCAGGATGCGAGCACGGATCTTGCGCCAGGCCGGTGAGTTCGTGGCCATGGGGCCGCGTGCAGCCTGCCGGTGTTTGGATGTCGCATCGTGGAAGCGGTGCCTGCGATCATCCTGGTGGTCGACACAATAGCCCGTTCCGTCGCTGACCAGGGCATGGCATCCCGGATGGCGACAGGGTGTTGGTGCTCGTTGAGGCATCGTCGATCTTCTCTGCAGATAGTGCTTGGATTCACAGCGGAATGAAGCGTTCATGGTCTCGTCAGCCAACAAGGAGATTGACCATGACAACCGCATTGACCGCAACGCAATTGTCCATCCTGACCCATGCCCATCAGCACACCGAAGGCAAAATCATCTGGTTCCCCGACAACATCCAGGGCGGTGCCCGCAAGAAGGTGCTGGAGGGTTTGTTCAACCGTGAACTGATCACCGCCAGCAGGGGGGATTGGTACATTTCCGCTGCAGGCTACGATGCCCTGGGTGTGCCGCACAAAGCGCCGATCACCGTCCAGGCTTTGGATGCGGTGATTGCTACTGCTGAACAGGCCCAACCTCGCCACCGTGAGAACAGCAAGCAGGCTCAGGTGATGGCCATGCTCAAACGACCTGAGGGAGCGACCATCGCGCAAATCATGGAGGCAACCGGTTGGCAATCCCACACCGTGCGCGGCACTTTTGCCGGTGCCTTCAAGAAAAAACTCGGATTGACCATCACCTCAGACAAGCCCCAAGGTAGCGATCGAATCTATCGCATGGCCTGAAAATATCGAGCAGGAATCCAGCGAAATTGATTGGCTTCCTGCTCGAGAAGAGCGTTACTACAGACGTCAGCACGACCGGCCAGAAGGAGCCTCACATGACGACGACCCGCACCATCCCCGCTACTCAGAATGAAGCCTGGGGTTTTTGGGGAACGATGAGTGAACAGGCATCCGATGCCTGGCCGCTGGCCATGTTGAGCATCTCCGATGCCACGGACATGCCGCTGGAGCCGGTGCGCATTTTCCTCGACAGTCGCCTGGGTCGCCATTTTGCCGATGATGTTCTCAACGGTTTGGCCCAGGAGCAAACGCTGCCGCAGGCGATTGCGGCCGCCACCCTGCGCTGGATGAAGTGGCGGATCGACCGCACGACCAGCAAGAGCTACGGGATACCTTGCGGATTGCCATATCTCACCGGCTTTGTGATTCACTGCGACGTCATCGATAACACGGTCGCCGCCTGATCAGCGACCAGATCTTCCAATTTCGCGCCGTCACTGGCGCGTTTTGCTTCCTGGCCGGTGAACTGCTGCCAGCGCCGGATAATCACATCGACGTATTTCGGATCAAGCTCAATCAGCCGAGCACGGCGACCTGCTTTCTCGCAAGCCATCAAGGTGGTGCCGGATCCGCCGAAAGGATCGAGCACAAGGTCCTGGGTCTTGCTGCTGTTGCGAATGGCGCGCTCGACCAGTTCCACGGGCTTCATCGTCGGATGCAGATCGTTCTTCAGCGGCTTCTTGATCTGCCAGACATCGCCCTGATCGCGAGCGCCGCACCAGTAGTGGTCGGTGCCATCACGCCAGCCATAGAGAATCGGCTCGTACTGACGTTGGTAATCGGCGCGTCCCAGGGTGAAGGTGTTTTTGGCCCAGATGATGAACGTCGACCACTTGCCGCCCGCTGCACGGAAGGCCGTCTGCAAGGTGTCCAACTCGCTGGAACTCATGGCGATATACACCGCGCCCTTGGTGACCTTGAGGATGTTCTGGCAGGCAGCGGTGAGAAAAATATCGAACTCATCGCCCAGGTTGTCGTTCATGATCGGGCGATGCTTGCCGCGCAGTTTGTCTTTGGCGCTGTTGGCGTAGTTGACGTTATAGGGCGGATCCGTGAAGGCCATGTCGACCAGCTCATCGCCCAGCAGGCTCTGGTAGTCATCCGATTTGGTGGCATCGCCGCAGAGGAGTTTGTGCTCACCGAGCAGCCACAGATCACCAGGCTGGCTGATGGAGTTTTCTTCAACATCAGGAACAGCATCGTCATCGGTCATGCCGTCTTTGGACTCATCGTCACCGGACATCAGCGCTTCCCATTCCTCGGCGGAGAAGCCGGTCAGGTCGAGGTCGAACCCTGCATCCTTGAGTTCTTCGAGCTCAAGGGTCAACAGTTCATTGTCCCAAGCCGCATTCTCGCCGATCTTGTTGTCGGCCAGGATCAAGGCTCGGCGCTGGATGTCGGTCAGGTGCTTCATCGGCACCACGGGGACTTCGGTCAGCCCCAGTTTGCGGGCTGCCAGCAGGCGGCCGTGACCGGCGACGACGTTGTTCTGGCCATCGACCAGGATCGGTGCGCCCCAGCCGAACTCGCGGATGCTGGCGGCGATCTGCGCCACTTGAGCATCGGTGTGCTGTTTGGCATTGCGGGCATGAGGAATCAGCGCATCGATGGCTCGATACTCAATCTGCAGGTCGGTCATGGGAGCTCTAAAAACACAAAACCCGCACGGAGGCGGGTTGGAAGAGGGCGAGGAGGGCAGTGGCGGCTGACGGAATCGCCTTGCCTGCACTGCCGGTCGACTATACCGAAAATACTACCCCAATCACCCCAAAAATGCTGCATGCCCAAAAACGCTTGATGTTCGCATCTGTCCTCATGAACGTGCACAACCATTCCACGCCCCTCATTTTGCCGCAACTCCTGTACTCAAATGGGTCATTAAACTGGCAAGCGCATGTTCCCAACGGCGGCGTGCCGTGTTGCGGTCGCAAGCAAGAAGCGTACTGATCTCCCGCCACCGCTGGCCATGGGCGCGCATCCAGAGCAGCCTGCGCTGCTCTTCCCGAATGAGCTGCATCCAACGCATGGTCTCCATCATCCGCTCCACGGCCTCAGGGCTCGGTGGAAAGCGATGCATGGGCCTGTCATCGAGCGCCCAGCGCTCCCATTCCTGGCGCACGATCATGGGCCAGGTGTTGTAGTACCCCTTGACCATCGCCGAGGGTAGCCGTCGTCCGGTCATTGCTGCCTCGTGAAGGCGTGCCGCCACCACCTCGGTCGTCCAGCGACCTGTGGAGTCAACCATGGCGGTACTCTCCGTACAGGCGCTCACCGATACGCTGAATGATTTCGCGTTCCAGAGCATCGAGGCGACCATCGTCCTCGGCAATGACCAGAATGTGCTGCCGTTGCCAGCCGTTGCGTTTAACGGCCTCGGTATCGGGCTGCATGCTGCCTAAGGGATTGCGATAACGCTTTTCAGGAACTTTCATCTCAAGCACCCCTGTTCCTGACCAGGATGTACAAGGCATGTTGCGTCGTATTCATCGTCCGTCTCCGTCTCAGATTCACGAGTGACGGATGCGACAGGTCTTCCGTATATTTCCTTACGCCTGCGCGCAGGCGTAGCGTATTAATCAGGAAACCTG
>JAEHJW020005788.1_pt1 | contig 30239 bp, 59 predicted proteins | sample 9271431 | NCBI WGS metagenome assembly JAEHJW02 | reverse complement strand
CGGCAGGATGCCGTACAGGCCCCTGCACAGCTTGCCTTGGCATGGCTTCTCATGGTCTCCATTGTACTCCCTGCGTTTTTTGTCTTTCTTGGACGCGCGGACATTGAATGGGCCGAAGCCGGCGCTTAAATCCCGACGACCGTGGTAGTGGTCCACAAGGTCACGCTTAATATCTGTGCGGGCCAGAGCGCCATGGCTGCGCCGCCCAGGGCGAGGTATGGTCCGATAGGAATGACGGTGTTGGGGTTTTTTCCGGTTGCGAGCAGCCCGACGGCGACCAGGCCGCCGGAGATGGCGGCGAGATAGAGTGCTGTGAACATATCATGCCAGCCGAGCCAGGCGCCGATCATGGCCAGCAACTTCATATCGTCATGGCGCATTAATTCCAGTTTGTATTCATGCCTGTAGATCTCGTTCAGTCCTCGTAGAAAAACGTAGCCAATGGGTAAGCCGATGAGGGCGCTTATGGGTTTGGTCAAAGCGAAAGAGGCGATATCTGGCACGCCGGTGATTGGAGCCCACCAGGGGGAGGTATTGATGAGGATGCCGATGACCATACCGGGCTTGGTGATGCGGTCGGGCAGGAGACAGGTTTCGATATCGATCAGGGAGAGGGCGAGCAGGGACCAGAGGAAGATCAGGGCGAGCAACAGGCGCGGGTGCCAGCCGATGATATGGACGGCGAACAGGGAGAGTAGGGCGGTGATGATTTCGACGGCGGGATAGCGGTATGAAATGGGGGTGTGGCAGTAGCGGCAGCGACCGCGCAGGAATATCCAACTGAGCAAGGGTATATTGTCGAGGATGGCCAGAGGGTGTCCGCAGGCGGGGCAACGTGAACCGGGGAAGGCGATGGATGCGTGTCGTGGCAGCCGGTGGATGACGACATTGAGGAAGCTGCCGGCGCTGAGGCCGATGAGCGCTGCGAGGATCCATGCGAACCATGCGAATAGGGCATGTTGGGCAGCATTCATGAAAAAGTTTTCCACGGCTTTATTTGCTCATGATCACTTCGTAGCGGCCCTGACCCATATCCCGTATCTGTGCGATGCCGCGAACATCGTGGTCTCCGATCTGCAGGAGCACCCGGTCTCGTGGGGCTGGCGGCATGGGGAGGGAAGAATGGGGCTTCGAAACCAAAGTCATCGACTGCGATGGACTGTCATGGGTAGTAAAAACGATGACGGCGAGGAAGCTGAAAAATGCGAGTCCCATCGCATTCATGAACGTCTCGAAGCGGTCCGGAGCCCTGCCCAGGAATCGGATGGAAATCCACCGCAAGGCGATCAGGATGTAGCAGATGGCCAACAGCCAGCCCATGAGACCAAAGAACAGGACGGCCGTTGCGTGCGGCGCATGCGCATGGAGTGCCAGCAGATCCCCAACGCCCTGGATGTTCCGCGAGATGCTGGATTTGGTAAAGAAGCATATCAACAGGAATACGGCGGTGAAGAGGGCGGATGTGGCGATAAAAGCCTGGATAACGGCGTGCAGGAACTGCCTGAGGCTGGTGAACAATGGATGATGAAATATCTGCCGGAGAGGCCGATGCTGATAGGTGAGACTTTCGGACATGGTGAACTCCTTTTGAATCAAGTTGCGGAGGACTTCCTGTAATGGTGTTCCGGTAATGGAGAGAGCCCGATGCTGGTCAGCCAGAGGTTCAGCTTTTTTCTGGCGAGACCTTCTGCCTGATCTGGTTTTCTGCCCGCACGTGTCAGGGCCAGATGCGTTTGTTCGGTCAGGCGGTTCAGTATCGCCTGCAGGTTTTCCATGACGGGGCCGGACAGGGGCACCGAATGGGTCTGGTCTTTGTTGGCTTGGTCTCCATCGGGCGGCATCGGGCTGGCACCCAGCAAGATGTTCGCACCCTGCAGGGGGTCTGACAGAAACAGATCGGGTGGCATCAGCAATGCGGTGACCAGGGTGCATTGCTGGTGGTGTTTCCCCTTGTGCAGAAACCAGAGCCAGAAGGGCCAATGCGCGTCCAGCGCCTGAAAATAGCGGGACACTTCCGGTATCGCCCAGAGCGGGCGCGGGTCGGCATCCCAGCCGGAGAAGATGAGGACCAGCGTGTCCTGATTGTCCCAGATGCGATATGCGCCACTGATGCGACGCAGTTCTTTGAGGGCGGGTTGGATATTGCCGGCATCGATTTCCGCACGGGTGATCTGTATCGGAAGGATGCCTTGCTTTCTGGCCACCCGCTTCAGGTTTGCCATGTGCGCTCCCATGGCTAAAGCCCCAGCAACGCGCGTCGGTTGTTCCACAGGTTGGTTATCGGGAGCAGGGTAAAGTCGGCCACCGTGCTGGTTGCCGCCGCCTCCAGCATGCCCACCAGGGTTTCCATCATGGCATTGTCGCAATCCAGCAGTTTGGCCAGCGTGTCGGTCTCGTTGCGGTGCCGCTGCCAGACCCGGTCGTTTTCCGGGACCGGTGCTGTGCGGACCAGGGACTCGAAAGCTTCCACTTGTTTCTGGATGGATTCCATGCTCTTGGCCGCTTGGACCGCCGTAGCATCCGGGACAGGAAACTGACGGCTGGGCGGCGGCAGGTGTTCATCTCGCCAGGACATTTCGCGCTCGTGCCAGCGTCGGCGCAATTCTGCCAGCAGGTCCGAGATCTTGCCGCGAATGAGCAAATCGTCGGCGCGAAGCTGGTTTTCCTTGCGGTAGGCGTTGTAGCCCCAGCCCTGGTAGAGATTTTCGACCAGTCGCCGGATGGCTCCGGCGTCGCTGATGGAGTTGGGGATTTCCTGCAGCGAGTGATCGGTCATGCCTGGCGCCCCCCTGCAGAGGTTGTTGTGCCGCCTCCAAATCCTCCGATGTCTGTCATGCCGGAGGCATTCCAGGTGCCCAGAGCGCCGCCGACATGAAAGCTCTCGCCCACCGCCGCGTTCGGGGCGGATACCAGCCCCTTTTCGGCCATCTTGAGCGCCAGATAGTACCGCACCGCCTCGTGTGCGCTGAGGCCGATGGCCTGCAGTGAGATCAGTTCCCGCATACGTTCATCGCGGGGCATGATCAGGATCTTGAGATCGTTCAGGGTGATGCCGTACACGCCCAGGAACGCCGCGAGATGCTCTTTGCACAGTTCGGTGATGTCGTGTATGTGCTCGTTGATATTCTCCATCTTGGTAACCTGGACGATCTGGTTGATGGATTGCTCGATGACGGGGCCAGCATAGTCGGCCAATTCGTCGATATTGATGGAATCACCGGCGAATGGCATGTGCGTGATGAGCTTGAGGGCATCGTCCTTGCTATCGACATGAACGTAATAGTCCACCCAATAGACCATTTCCGCCATCTCCGCGCTGGTGGCAAAGCCCTTGTTCTGCACTTTGAGCTTGGCCCGCTGGACGTAGATGACTTCCATCTGCCAGGGGTTGGCGTCGGTTCCGCCGCCGAACATGGACTGGACCAGGCTGCCGAGGAGCGGCTTGTCGGGAGTGGTGATGGAGAACTGCCCTGTTTCGTAGGTTTCCAGTACGGCGCCGCGGGACTTGAGGATGGCGAAGTGGGTGCTCTCGACGGTCAAGAGCGAGCCGGAAACAAAACGGGTTTCCGGGTACTTCCATGCGAGTGTTTTCAGACCCATGACGTCGCGCCCCTGGTTGTCCAGGGTGGTGACGACGCTGCGGGTGATGCTGCTGGTGTTTGCGTTATTTCCGAACGACATGGTTTATTCTCCAAAACAGGCTGGCCAGACCCTGATCGTAAGCCGAAGGAACAGGGTATAGGGAAAGTCCGCGGTGATTGTTTTCATAAAGGCGCGGTTTTAGCGGTTTATGAAAGCGGAGAGGTAGCGTGCCGGGACCATAATGGTCCCGCAGATGGAAATCTTATGCGGTGGTGAATGGAGACGGTGAGTGTTCTGGTCATGAACCCCACGCCTAAAGGCGGGGGCTCCCCGCGCGGGATTGGTGGCGGCAGGCACGAACCTTCGGCGCCGTGGAGTAAAGGCCAATGCCCCGCCGGCCGTTGTCTGTCCCCGGTAAGCGACGGATAGAGGCCGGTACGGTCATGCCGGAGCCATTAAATCAGGCCTTGGAGTGGTGGTTTTCCATTTGGCACAATTTGTGCCTGATGATTATCGCCATGCGCCGTTACGGAAAATGGTCAACCAAACCGCAAAACAGGGGATCACATCATGAACAAGAGTAGGAACAGTCGCATCCGGATGCTTATGCTGAATTGCTGCACTTCGCCGCCAAGAACAACCTGAATATTTTCATGCAAGAAGGAACCATCCCGCATCCTGACGGGTCTGCAGATGGCGAAGCCATTGCTGAACGTGCGCATCACACAAGCCAGGTGCTCGTTGACTGCGATCCGCACCTGCCTGTGGAAGACAAGAAAGGCTGGCACGTCATGAAAGATCGCCGACATGGGCGCGCGAACCGTTACTGGATGCCAGTGTCCAAATGAAAGAGGGTTGACCCGGCAATCAGACCGAGAGGACATCATGATGCGTTTCGTTCGACGGTATCGGCGTTTGTGGATCGTCATGGCGGGTGTCGCCATGCTGTCCGGATGCGTGGTCGCACCCGGTTATGGTTACGGCTATCGGGTGCATCCCATGATCCACCCGGCATGGCGGGGATGGGGGTGGCGGCGGTGATAACTTTTCGGAGGCAGCCTTTCGGGCGGCAGCCCTGCGAGCGGCATACTCCGGCGCTTCTGCTTTGGCTTCTGTTGCTCTGCGGAGCCTGGGTATTTTCCATTCCCGCCGCCTCCGCGCAAATCGACTTCGCCTTTTCTGTCGGGGATGGCGTCAACGCCTACTACCTGCCCACGGTCTCCAGCTTTGTTTATGCCTATGATGGCTTTTATTACGACTGGGCGGGTAATGGCTGGCTGTACAGTACGGATTACATTGGTCCATGGTATCCGTTGCCTCCGTATAGTGTTTTGCCGTTACCGCTCGAATACGGGCCGCCTCCGCCGATGGTTCCTTACCAGCCTTATTTCGTCTGGTGGCGGGCCAGGGTGGCCCCATGGTATCAAGTGAACCATCCCGCCTGGTGGTTCCGGCACCGCGTGGACCTGGATCATTACCGGGTCTGGCGGGCGCGGGTGATCCAACGGTACCGTGGCAGGCTTGCAGCCGGCAGGCCCTTTTATCGCGGCCCCATGCACCCGGTGTTCCGTCCGGGATTCAGGGTGGTGCCACCTGGGCAGCCACTGGTCCGCCGTCCAGTTGTGCGCGGCCGGATCATCCATCCCGTGGGTCGTCCCATCCGGCCCGGATTCCGTCCAGTGCCGGGTCCAGCGCCGTTTGTCGGACACCCGATCATGCGCACATATGGGCGTCCGCCTGTGCATCGGGTCGTTCGGCCTGCGTTCAGAGGGCAGGTCAGGCCTCCGGCATTTCGTCAGTCCGGGCCTATGCGCACCGTTCCGCGGCAAGCGATGCATCGGCGGAGTGGCGCTGGATAACAGCCGCAGGATTGGGCGGGACGGGTCCATACCGCATCGCCTACCCGACGCGTTATCATTCCTCACCACGAACGGCGGGTTTTCCCGCGCAAACTTGAAGCGCCACCCCAAATAATGAAAAATAAGACAACCATTTTGTTCCCGGCAAGATGCGCCCGGCGGTGCCCTGCTGCGGCAAGTGACTGGTATGCGGGATGAGTGGGATATACGTCCAGCATTTTTCATATGAACTACGGTGGTCTGCATGCCAAAATTGCCGGTGTTGCGATTGAACCGGAAAAGTCCGGAAAGCCAAGAAACAAACCCTGTGGTCGTCCTGCCGAACTCGGCCACAGACACCGAAACCCCGGCCATCCGAAGATCAAGACGGCACATTGAGCGGTTGCAGCGCGAAAAGGCGCAATTGCTGGAAAGACTAGCGCAGAAAGAACGGGCTATCCAGGATCAACGCTGGATGACGATCATCCGGGAAGTAGCCCCTGGCTGGTCGCTGGAAACCGTGGCTGGCGGCTTGGCGGCAGCCTTTGCGGAATGCAGGGATGACCCATCGTATTTTACGGAGATCACCGAATTCGGCAAAACTCTGGTGCCAGAGTTATCGACGGAAAAAAAGCCATGATTTTGCAAAACCAGTTCACCAATGTGCATTGATCAACGATCAGGCCCGATGGCGGGCCGTTTGCAACAGCCAACCCCAACCAAGGAGAACATCATGTCAGAACCAACGGTAAAGCGTACCCATCGGGTGCGCACGATAGAAGAACGGATTGCCGAAATCGACAACCAGGTGGCGGAGGCCAAGGCCAAACTGGATCTTCAGTTGCGTATGCTGGAAGAACGTCGCAAAAAGCTTGTGGAAAGCCCTGCAAAAAAGAAATTGGATGCCGAAGAGCGTCGGCGTTTTGATCGTGCCGTGGCGACACTGGTGCCTGGGTGGACGGATCGACATATGCTGGCGGCCATTGTTCGGGCCAAAGACGAAAACATGGAAACCCTGCTTGCAGAAGGGAGCGCGCTCATGGAGGCGCACGGGAAAGGCCGCGGTGGCCGGCGGCCTAAAGCAAGCTGAATTTCCGGGATTTCCGAATCTTGATCTTGATCGCGGGCCGGCTGGGTTGTTGTTCTACGCGAGCCGGTTCCTGATTTTCCGGCATCACCAGATCACGCGGATAGAAGAATCTGGCCTTGGTTCCCACAGGCGTGGCGACCGGCGCATCCGCCGGACGCAAGCCTGGCTTCCCGCCGGACGCTTCCGCTGTGCGGCGTGCTTTCTCCTGGGCGTCACCCGTCGTGCGACGGACTCCATACTGCGGTGCAATCATCGGCATATTCTCCTTTCAGGGTGTGCAGGTGTACCCTGACGGGCAGGCAGGCGTGGGTGTTTGCGGCGTGCAGTGGTACCCCGGCGGGCATTGCGGGTTGTTCGCCGGCGGCAGCAGGATGCGAAATACGAAAAAAGGTGTGTTCTTCATGTACGAAAATCCAGCACCACAGGTTCGGCGCACTGGTCTTTCAGAATTGGGCTCGCATGGAACGTCACCACCCGACGCGCGGCGATCTCGAACGGTTCCCCGTTTCTGGGATTCCGCCCGGGCCGCGCCCGCTTGTACCGCAGGGTGAAGTTCCCGAAGCCGGCCAGCTTCACGTTTTCCCCGGCGGCAAGCCGGGCGCGCATGGTATCGAATATGGCATTGACCAGCGCATTGCATTCTTTGGCGGTCAGGCCCACGGTGTCCGACAGGTGGTTGGTCAAATCCTGTTTGGTGATGGTCATTCCCGATTTCCTAAAAGATGCTGTTGATGAGATCGTCCCCAATCCCGAAGCCCGCGCCCATCATCAGCGCTTGCCCAAATCCGGAGTGCTCCAGGCTGCTCAGGAAGCCGCCGGACTGCTGTTGAGGTTGCCCGGATCCCCACGGCCCGTAGTCTGGGCGCGGCTGCGCGGGCTGCGGGTATCCCGGCTGCCACTGACCGCCCTGTCCCTGCATGGCCGTCATGTCGTTTTGCGCGGCCTGGTGCATGGCCTGCATCAGCGTCATGACCTGCTGCTGCTCGGTTTGGATGTTGAGGGCCAGTTCCTTGAGGTCCAGAAGCCATTCTCTGGCGTCCTGATTGCCGCCATCAGCGGCGGTCTTGAGTTTGCCGGCCAGGGTCTGCAAGCCCTGCATCACGCCCTGGGCTTCCTGCTGCAACTGGTTGTACTGCTGTTCTACGGTTTGAAGGTCCATTACGATTCTCCTGTTGCTGGACGCTGTGATATATCGTGTTCCGTCTGTTCGATTTCAATACAGGCAGAGATCATGCCGCGATAGGTCTGTTCCGCTACGAAGGACGGTCGCCTTGCCCGTTTTCCGCCACGGCCTTGCAGGCTGCAGGCCTTGCAGGCGGCAATCACACCCCAAACTGCCGCTGCAGCACCGTGTCCACCGCCTTGCACATTGGCCCATTTTCTCCGGCGCACAGATGCCGAATCACATGGAATGGAATGCCTGCGTCCCACAGCGAAAAACCGCAGGCTAGAATGCAGGCTCCGGTCCGGCTGCCGACCAGATCCCACTCGGTGATTTCCGAAAACTCCCGCAAGGCGCGGATGGCCGCTTCGTTCAATCCATAGCCAGTTTTTTCAATAATGATTCCATGACCAACGTCGATCAGCGCGCCGCCGCCGTTGCCGTTATTCAGGCGGGTTCGGAACAGGCTGCCGGGTGGATTGACGAATCGGGTGGCCACGACGACCGAATAGTCTTGCGCGGCATCCCGGATGCGCTCCACCAGATCCGGTTTTGGTGAAAATCCGTATTGCAGGTCGATCACCAATAAACCGCTGCTTTGTGACACGAAACACCCTCTCTAAATCGCCAAAACTATTCGCCTCAAGTTTACCACGGGAATGCCCCTGCGTATTTTTGTCCAGACCGACTGGTTGACGCCACAAAAAAAACGCCTATCCCGAAGCAGTGCCTGCGGCAATGGGAAAGGCTGTTGTTTTCGGTTAGCCCGCAAAAAGGCCATCTGGTCCGCGAGGACGTTGCGCCCGGCGGTATGTGCGCCATGCGCTCAAGGTTGATTCGTGCCCGGGAAACTCTTGTCCGTCGGATACAGCGTTTTATTCCACCGGGCGTAATTGGCATCCTGCGCTCTCTGTCGGCAGGTCCCATACAGGCTCGCCACTTCACCAGCGAGCAACGGCCGTCCCTGTTCGCGCACCGAATCCAGATAATACCGGTACTCGGGATGGTCGCGGAAGAATATACCCGCCGCTTCAACATCCCAGGTCCTGCCGTCCAGGAAGACGCTCGCATCATCCTTCAGGGGGGTCCAGGCCTTTTCCACGATCAACAACCACACAATGCCAAGAAATACCTGGAAAAACATTCCGACAACCAGAGCAGCAGGCAAAACCACATGCTGGAGAACATCGCCCGGAAGGTTCCCCCACCAGATCGCCAAAGCGACCAAGCCATTATTCACGCCCGCACAAACCAACCCCATAACGAATATCAGCCGTTGTAGACGTAAAATCCGATGATACTGCTCAATAGTGAGTGGTACGGTCGAGAATTTCATCAATCAACTTCCTTGCCCTGGACAGGATGATTCAGTTTTAGCAATTATACCGCAGTCCATCTTATTGCATATTTTTGCATTAGTTTCCAGTTCCGCCCACAAAAAAACCGCCGATCCCCGAAGCCATGTCGACGGCAAGCCATGTCGGCGGCGACGGGAAAGGCGGTTGATTTTTACCCAAGGTTACGCCTGCAGCCGGTTAAACCCAGCCCGCAGGAATGCCATCTGGTCAGCCATAATATGACGCCCGGTCAGATACAGGAACTCGTACTGGTTCGGCGTGTACGGCACCGCCAGCAACTTCATGCCGGACTGCTCCGGAGTCCGCGCGTCCTTGCGATTATTGCATCGCTTGCAGGCGGCCACCACATTGGTCCAGATATCCTTGCCACCCTTGCTCGTCGGCATGACATGATCCCGAGTCAGGTGATGATCACCGAACGTCCGCCCACAGTACATGCACAGGTGGCCGTCGCGCCGGAACAGCGAGGCATTGGTGAGCGCGGGCGCCCGCCATTTCGTCCAGGGCGGACTGCCGTCAGCATGACCGCGTACCGAGATAACCGGGTGGATATCCATGCACGACTGCAAACCGGTCACCCGGTTTCGTCCGCCATGGAGCACGCGAAACGGATCCCCGATAGTCCAGGTCACCATGTTTTTCGCGTAGTAACCCGCCGCCGCCTCCTGGCCGATCCAGTGCAGGGGATTACCCGCACTGTCCAGCCGCAGTATAGCTGCCACGTTTCACCTCCTTTATTGGCATGGCACTTCCGATATTCGACGTGCAGGTCGCATTGCCGAAATTTGCGTGCGTCAAACGAGCGACGCGCCGCAAAGCTGCAAGGACACCGCGCTCAACCACCCCGCAAACGGTTCCAGCACATTCGATGACGCGATCACCCATGACATGCAGGGCAAAAGCCATGTCGGCGGACCTCTCCGCAACCTCGCGGGCTTCCCCGCGAAAACGCACGGCCTCGTCAACCAGGCGCTCGACATGGCCGTTGAAGCGATCCGCCGCACTATTGCCGCCGGTCGTATTGCCGACGACGAAAGTGGTGGCCTTGAGGGTGATGACGAAAACCACGAAAAACGATGAAGATCGAAAAACGAATGTCACGGCGCACCTCCTTTGTGCAAGGGGATGCCGCCGTGACGCGCAGGTCATCCCGTAGTTGAATTTTCCAATAACGAAACTGCTTCCGGGTCACGCAGATCCAGAATCCCTTCCAGTCCACACCGACCCAGTTCCTCCGCCTGGAGCATGGACGCTTCCATTTCCGGTGAAGTGACCGGGATTTCGATGTGCTGACCTGTTTCCGTGCTGACCAGGTGGTCGAACACGGCCAGGCGCAGACCTTTCTTTTCGGTGAAATGCATCGGGTATCTCCTTCTCCTTGTTGAGAGCGTCACAATAAATGGGTATGGGGTATCAGTGTGCCGCAGCAAGCGGCGTAAGAGATGAGGGTATGGCCCCTCGCCATCGGCTTGCAGGAGCAGGTGGCAAACCACCATGAGCGGCTTGGGTCAAAAGCCCCGGTCGTGAGCGTCATGGAAAAGGCGTCGTAAAGACGTCAGGTATGGATCAGGGAGACGAACAACCGTGAACTGCCGTTCAAGTGTCGAAAGTACTCAGATGACATCAAAACCGGGGAGTGATGTTGCCCCGCGATCAGCCGGGACGAAACCTGCTTACGGTCCCGGTGGTGTCCGGCATAGAGGCAGCGTCAGCCTGATTCGGGCTCTTGCGTTGAACTGCGGGAACCTTCGATGGCGATGCCAAGCGAAAGGCACAAGCCCGAAAGGCGAGGCCGAAAGTAGCGATGCGCCATCAAGGGGCGGAGCAGCTCGTAGTAGCGTTGAAGCCGCTGTAATGACGGTGGAGCGAAGGGGCTGCGTCATCCCGGTCTGGAACCGCGCCAACCGCGTAAGCGGGAGGAGCGTAGTTTTATGACCAAACCGTATGAGATTCCCAAGGCGTTAATCTGGGAAGCATTCCAATGTGTCAAGGCGAACGGCGGCGCTGCAGGCGTTGACCGTGAGTCGATCGAACAATTCGAGAGTCACCTGAGCGATAACCTGTACAAACTCTGGAATCGACTCTGTTCCGGCAGCTACTTCCCGCCGCCGGTCAAAGGGGTGCCGATTCCGAAGAAGTCAGGCGGCGTTCGGATGTTGGGCGTGCCCACGGTTGCCGACCGGGTGGCGCAGACGGCGGTCAAGCTCCTGCTGGAGCCACGGATCGACCCGATGTTCCACCCAGATTCCTATGGCTATCGTCCTGGGCGCTCGGCCCATGATGCGGTCGCCATGGTAAGACGGCGAAGCTGGGACTATGACTGGGTTGTGGAATTCGATATCAAAGGTCTCTTCGACAATATCGACCACAGCCTGCTCATGCGTGCGCTCAAGAAGCACTGCCAGACCCCATGGATTCTCCTGTATGTGGAACGCTGGCTGAAAGCGCCGATGCAGACCGCAGGCGGGGAACTCCTGGAACGAACACGCGGCACGCCGCAAGGCGGTGTCGTGAGTCCGTTGCTGGCGAATTTATTCCTGCACTACGCCTTTGACGTTTGGATCACCCGAAATCTCAGAAGCGTGCGGTTCTGCCGCTATGCGGATGATGGGGTGGTCCATTGCAAGAGTTTGGCTCAGGCCAGACTGGCGCTGGACAGGATCGGCCAGCGGTTCCGTGAGTGTGGGCTCGAATTGCATCCGGGTAAGACGCGGATCGTCTACTGCCAGGACGTTAATCGACGGGAGCACTACCCTGATGTGCAGTTCACCTTCCTGGGATACACATTCCGTCCGCGCAAAGCGGTGGACAAGTATCAGCGGGTATACGTGAACTTCGCCCCGGCGGTCAGCCGCGACGCCCTCAAGGCAATGCGGCAGACTATCCGAGGGTGGCATCTGCAGTTGATGTGTGACCGCGAATTGCACGATCTGGCGGCAATGTTCAATCCGACTCTGCGGGGGTGGCAGCAATACTACGGCCGCTTCCATGGCTCGGCGATGTCGGCCATCTGGAAACACATGAATGACTACCTGATACGCTGGATGATGCGCAAGCACAAGAACCTTGCTCGCCATAAAACGCGGGCAAAGCACGCCCTCGGGCGGCTTGCGCGACAATTCCCGTCTGCTTTCGTGCATTGGGGAATGGGATGTCTGCCTGCGGTTGGATGATGGGAGCCGGATGAGTTGAGAGGCTCACGTCCGGTTCTGCGAGAGGCTGGGGGTGAAATTCCCCCGGCCTACTTACCCGTACACCATCCGCCTCATCCCGGCGAAGCTCCTGCATGGTTTTCTCGCCGAAATGCCGGCGCGGATTGCCGCACATCCAGCAGGAACACGGGGTCGGCGTATTGATCACCTTGCCGCGAGACTTTGGGTTTTCATCCGCCTCCGCAAGATCGCGGCCCCAATGAAAACGACGATTGCACCACAGTCGATACCGATGATGCCGGCGGTTCGCGCGGGCCAGTTTGCTGTCTCGATCTGACATATATTCGTCCTCCAGGCCGCACTCGCCGCCGTCACCATGACGGCTTCCAAGGCGGGCGGCCTATTGCATGGATGCTTTCTGACAACGACGGTCTTCGCCGTCCATCATGATGCTCATTGAAAATCCTCCACAAATTCATTGCATTCACCGCGCGCGTAAGACCTTAACGCCGTCGCCATTTCGCGTATCGCATCCACCCGGCCAGCCGACGGCGCCAAAGTGAGGCGGATAAATCCATCTTCGCCGAAGCCCGCTTCCAGTGCCGCGGCATAAAGATCCCGCATTGCTGAAACGGCTTCTAATGCGACTTGCGGATATTGACCAGGTTGTTCGACTATCTTCCGGATGTCCGCCAGGTGAAACGACATTTCACGATATCCAATATCCGCTGCTTGCAACTCCATACATCCCCCTTGTAATGCGCTCTTTCCTTACCCGTCCTGCAGAACCCATCCACCTTCCGCCATCACGCGGGAAACAGCGTTAAGAGAATTGTTCAGCCTGTTAATGCCGGATACTTTAATTTTACAATGCCGAAACAAAAACCAAGTTCTGCAGCAGACACTACTATCAGCCAATACGGAACAAATCCATTACTTATCAGCGTCACCAATACCACTGCGAAAAACAGATAAGCACTGCCAAAGATAAAATTTGCTGCCGTTTTACTTGATCTTTGCCGAATTTCTTTATGCAATTCTGCAACCATGTGAAACGCTTGGTTGATGCTCACCACCGATCTCCTTTATAGAAACTAAGACGACTGTAAACAAATATGGAGCACGGTACCGGAGTCGAACCGATCTAAAACAGGGTTGCAATCTGTCGCCTGACCGCTTGGCTAACCGTGCGTGATTGGAGGAAAAGGTGAGATTCGAACTCACGGGCCGTTGAGACGACCTTCCGGGTTCAAGCCGGACGCATTAAACCGCTCTGCCACTTTTCCGCATATTGGTTCAGGGACGTGGACTCGAACCACGGTTCGCGACGTCAAAGGCCGCTGTCCTACCGTTAGACGATCCCTGAAAAACTGCTATTTATCAGCCCTTCACGCACAAGACCTGCTTGAGGGTATGCGCCACTTCGACCAAGTCACGCTGTTCCGCCATGACCTTGTCGATGTCCTTGTAAGCTCCGGGCAGTTCATCGATGATGCCGGCGTCCTTGCGGCACTCGACGCCCATCGTCTGTTCGGCAACCTGCGTCTCGTCAAAACGGCGCCGGGCCTCGCCGCGGCTCATGACCCGCCCGGCGCCGTGGGAACATGAGCAGTAGGCGTCCTCGTTACCCTTGCCTCGCACGATGTAGCTGCGCGTGCCCATGCTGCCGGGGATGATGCCCCAGTCGCCTTCCTTCGCGCGGATGGCGCCCTTTCGGGTGACGTACAGCGTGCGCCCGTGGTGCTCTTCACGAGCCACGTAGTTGTGGTGGCAGTTGATGACCGCGCTGACCATCTGAAATGGCGGAAGGTGCCGACGAATGCCTTTCATGGAGCATATTACCTATCCATCTCTTACTCATATATCTCTAGCAACTTACTTTTAGAAGCCCGCACCAACGATATTTAATTTGATATGGCGTGCTAACAACTATTATCATCATTATAACGTTTCATTTTATTGCAAAATTTTCTTGTGCCACTTATTAGGATAAACAACCCGGCTATACCTATCACGATGGTGGCTATTAAGCTGAAATTTGAATCTCTGGTTATGATACCTACCGCAAATACCAAACTAAGCAAGACCATTAGGATAGAGCGCCTAACTTTTAGTGCCTTTATTATCTCATCCCTTACATTTGCGTCTGGAACAATATATCTATCTTTACTAAAAGATGGTTTATATAAAACCGTTCCGTCACTTAGCGTTGTGAAGTACATGTTTTCTATCCTTTGATTTAAGGATTGTTCATTTTTTTGTGGCATGTTGATTTAGCCTCGCTACAAAAGTCTCTGTGCCCACGGTATAATTGACCATTTATTTTTAAGAGCCGTTTAAGCCTCGTATCATTATGGCTGTTAGATTCAACGTATGGAAAGTCCATTGTTTGCGTATTTTGCTTACGAAGCAATCGCTCTACCATCTGAGCTAAATCGGCGTTGTCTACAAGAACAACATGGAAAGGCGTTCGCAAATTCCTTTCCATGCTGCTCTCCTGTGTTGCGGCCCTGACCGCGATGCTTGGCCTTGCGCGTGTACTTCGTGCGGTCCCGCTGCGCGGTGGTCGGCAGAACGCCGATGCGCCGCTTATGCTTCTCTGGTCTGATGACCAGTGTTTCCCGTTTCATGGCGTTTCTCCTTTTCCCATGTAAGTGTTTCCGTGCTGAACCGCTCGACTTCCCCGGTCTCGATCATCACCCGGTCAAACCGGATGCCCATCATTTCCGCCAAGTGCACGGGTATCGGTCCGTCGAATATGCCGTTGTGCGCCGGGATGAAGTCCTTCCGGCACTGCTCACACCACAGATAATCCTCAAATTCCGACCATTGCGTGTCCTGGTTGCCGCAATCGCAAGCGGCCATTTCGTATACCTTGGGCGGCTGGCGATATACCCAGGTGCGGCGTTTTATTTCCTCGCTCATGACTTTACCCATTCGATTAAAACACGGCGACCGCATTCGTCCACGATTCTGCACCGGCCTTCCTTGGCAAGAAATCGCATGGCCTCGGCATACACTGAAATCGCACAACTATCATTGGTGCAGGATTGTTCCACCAAATCCTGGATTAGATCGACCAGAACCTTGCGGTCATACCCGCGTTCCGAATCCTCATGCTTGATGCTTTCCATGATAACCTCCTGAGATTGGAGCCGGTTGCCGGCCTCGAACCGACGACATCCTGCTTACAGGGCAGGCGCTCTACCATCTGAGCTAAACCGGCATAAGGGGTGTATCCATCTCGGTGGATTGCTCCACCTTCTTTCGGAAGCCCATCATGGCCATCTTATTGGCCTTCACCTGGACGGGGTCCGCCTGCTCGCTGCCACAGGCCCCGCAAACGCTGTATCGTGACGGGATATGCCCGGTTACTCCCAGGCAGGCCACGGAAAGCTCTTCTTCGTGTTCCGTCAACTCCCCCTCACCACAAATACGACAGCGCATACAGTCTCCTCATAGCGATCGTTCTACCGGCTGAGCTACCCATGCAAAAAGTGTCCTACCCAGATCCGGGTATAGGGTTCGAACCTACGTGCCAGTTTCCTGACGCCTGCTTGTGCCGACATTCGTCGGCGAAACGGCCCATGGCCGTTTTCCAAGCAGTGCCAATAGGCCATCTATGGGAACGCTCCATAAGGGTTTGTGGATGGCCAAATGTGAAATCTCATCCACAAACTATTTTGTGAAGGTTCTGCCATACACCAATTGCGGGTTAGCAACCCGCTGCTGTACCATTGAGCCAGCCTTCCTGAATTTGGTACGAGCGGTCGGTTTCGCCACACTCGCAAATGAACTGGTAAGCATTTCTTGCAAGTTCGGCATTGGCGTGAGCTGTGCGGATTCGAACCCACGGAGCGGATAAACCGCCTTCCGACTTGTGCCGACATTCGTCGGCGAAACGGCCATGGGCCGTTTTCAAGGCCGGTACATTAGACCACTCTGCCAAACTCCCAGAATAATTGTTGGTGGCCGGTTCTGATCTCCGGCTTATCCCTTCGCGTTGCCCTTCTACGACACTGCGCCCAACTGATCAGGCTGGGTTTCTCGCAGTTTGGCCGTGCTTCTCGTTCGCTGGCGCTAAGCGGGATCCGATACACCAGGTGCTTCAGACAGCAACGATACACCTCAACAGGCATAGCGTCTCACCAACAGAAAGGCACTCGAAATTGATCACCAAGCGTCTGACTTTTGGTTCTGAATTGGTCGGGGTGATAGGATTCGAACCTACGCTCTCTTGCTCCCAAAGCAAGCGCCTTACCGGACTAGGCTACACCCCGAAGTACCGATTTTTCTGGCGAAATCGGCAAAACGCAGGTTTTAGGTGCGGGCAGTGCTCCCCCATGCCCTCCCTCCCGCTGGCATGGTTCGATTGAGGTCCGGGCAGGACTGGCCCTCGTTACGCCGGTTACCTATCGGCAACCTCAATGTTTGGCTGGAGCGGCAGGGATCGAACCTGCGACAAATCGATTAACAGTCGATCATTCTACCGCTGAATTACACCCCAAAAGCGCCCTGTAGCCGGAAACCGGCGCGGCGGGCCGCCACAACTCGCACCCCGCGCCGGCAATATGGTCCGTTTGCGTGGGTGCAAATAGATGCGCGGCGTTTTCCATGCGCCACGGCTTGCAGGAATGGTTCCGTTTGGACTCCACGATGCTCCCTGCCAGACATCCCCATATCGTCGTTTCCCCCGGCACTAGGCATGTCCACGAACCGTCGGATGGTATCCAGACCAGTCCGCTTCGACCATGCCCGCCACTCGCTGGGCCTTTCGTGAGCGGGGAGATAGGGACCGCTATCGTCAGCGGCAACCGCCGGCCCGATTCGCGCCCGCCACAGAGCGCGACCATTACCCGACCGGAAGGGCATCCGCATTACCCGGCGGAACGGGGGAATTGGTGGACCTTGCCGGAGTCGAACCGGCCACCGTCGGCTTGCAAAGCCAACACTCTACCAACTGAGCTAAAGGCCCGTGTATGGCGACGGCTAACACCGAGCGATAAGGGCTCCGCGTTTAATCTCGTTATCGCGCCCCGCCGCAGCGCGCAACAAGCCGACGAAATTCGTCCCGCCACCGCGCCGGCACGGCATGGCGAAGACATTTCCCGGTTACGGGAATTTGGAGCGGGCTGCGGGAGTCTATCCGCTGCGCTAGTGCTGCGCACTTTGAACCCGCCTGGACAGCTTGGAAGGCTATTGCACAAGACCGATATGCCAAGCCCGCATTTTTACCACGAAATTTCCAACCCCATATCCACAAACTGCAACTCGTCATAGTACAGAGATACGGAATAACCGGCATCTTTCAGCTTCTTGACGGCTATTTTCGCCTCTGGCGGCGTATCCTTCTCATCATAGAGCCAACCCGCATACGGAAGTTTCCGTATGATGACGGAACGCTGTTTCTTTGTGGCCGCATCTCGAATGAGCACCTCGATTTCTTTGAGGTATTCTTCGGCGGTCGGTCCGGCCAGTTCCCGTGCTTCTGCCGCGTTGATCATGGAGACCTCCTTCTGAATTTGGAAGCGGGACGCCGACTCGAACGGCGATCTTTCGGCTTATGAGACCGAACGTGGGGCCAATCCACTTTCCCGCAATAAACTTCAACTAGGCGGCAGCATGTTCCGCTTTCGCCTTTTCCAGAAAAGCGACATGCTTACGAATGTAGCGCATAAACAGCATCGCCTTATCTTCCGGCAAGAAGGTGGCCGTGCCAGTATCTTCCACCGGCACAGGGAACTCAAAGCCACATTCGGTCTTGTACCAAAGAGTTCCCTCCTTGAACCGGGTAAACGCCACTTTCTTGCCGTCTTTGACCATATCTTTAATGGTATTCACGTCGTCTCTCCTTTTTACGAATATGGCACCGGCACAGGGATTTGAACCCCGATATCTGGTTTTGGAGACCAGCGCTCTGCCAGGTTGAGCTATGCCGGCATGGTGTGTCGCACACACCACAACCTGCCACGATAACGGCAGACTCTGGTGTGCGCCCATCCGAGGATGGACACACAAATTTATGTCTCTACTTGTCAAAGAGCGTTGGCGCCAGACCAAACAAAACCGGCAGCCTGTTTTCACGAAGGGCTGCCGGTTTTTGCGCTTCCGGTGGAGCCCTTGCAGGGTGCAAACCCTTTGTTGCATGGGACTCCGTTATGATGGGGTCCCGGTTACATGATAAAGCCTGAATGAATGACGGATGGAGTTTTCGGTTGCGTTGCGGTGCTCGTTGCAAGCGCGGACGACAAATAGCACGCGCAACATTCCATACGGGGTTCCGTATGCCATGTTTGCCTTGCCATGAAACAGCCGTGCTGTCCGCTCACTGGGGAAACTCCAAAAAATTGATATAATAGACCGTACCAGAAGCGTCAGACCCCCGTCAAGTGTTTTCCACAAGGTGGGATTTGCTCAGATTGTCCTCGCACCAATTCCACCAAACCTGCCATGGCCGCTTTTCCATGCGCCAGATTCACCACCGGAATCCCCCAGCGATCCGCCAGTGCAATGGCCTGCCCCGTACCGCCCGTCGTTCGTGATCGGGTAGCCTCCGAATCGCACCCATCCGGCGTCCAGCAGACCACAAAGTCTACCGGCGAACGCAGATCTGCTCCCAGAATCTGATGGCTGTTCCTAGCCATGAGCGCCTGTGCGGCATCACCCAACCGCTTCCAGCCGGGATGCACCGCTTCCGCGACACGAAAGGCCTCGCTGCTGGGCAACGTGACATAATGCCGCCCCCGTAGATGCCGAAACCCCGGCCAAGGCAGGTAAATCTCTTTCCAGCCAAAACAACCGTCCTCAAAAGCCGAATCCGCACCCGCCGCGCCGCCGGATAGCAGTATGTATCCCAGCTCGGATAACCGGTGCGCGACCTTGCGCATCACTTGCAGCACCGGTTCCGGCGTGCTCCGGGAGCCGATGCCGGCGTACCGCAGAGTCTTGTCAGTCCGTTCCCGTAATTGCGCATGCACACCGTCAACCAGCGCTTCCGCGATGACCGTTGCATGGCACGCCGCCGGAGCGCAGTGACAGGAAAGCGGCTGGTCTGGACGAATGCCCAACAGCGCCGTGCAGACTACCGGATCACGCTCGGCTATCCTGGCATCGAGCCACACCCGGTATTTCCCGATCACCGTCTGGCGATCTCCGTCCGGCCCAATGACGTAAGGATTGCCCAAGGGGGATGGCCGGGCGACGTAAGCGGCATGGCGGCAATCGTCGGTTTTGGTGTTCAGAATGAGGTGGCTCATCCCGGTCCCGCCTGATATTTTCCGCATATCCTGGGCGCCGACGGGAAACATGCGGCATACCCATTGTTGGGATTGGTGTCCGGCGGCAATCCCTGGCGATCCGGGACGGTTTTGCCGGATTCCTCTACCCGTAACACACGGTTCTGAGTGAGCGCGCAGAAGCCAAGGCCGCCCAAAGTCGGTCCAGCGATGAAGTGCTGACAATCCTCGCAGACCACCTTGCCCAACTGGCGGAGTTCTTCCTTGGTGAAAAACAGGCTCATCTCCGCAATCCACGATTCGCCAAGCGGTCAGCCATCTCGTTTTCCGGATGTCCGTTATGGCCGCGCACCCATTCGAGTGTGACCTTGCGCGACGTGTACTCCCGATGGAGGGCTTGCCAGAGTTCCTTGTTCAGCACCGCGGAGCCGGATGCCGTGCGCCAGCCTTTTCTGATCCAGCCCGGCATCCACTCCCCAAGCCCCTTCAGCGTGTATTGGCTGTCGGAACAAAGCACCACCTGGGATCCAGCGGGGGTCCTGCGCAGAGACTCGATGGCGGCCGTCAACTCGGCGATGTTGTTGGTGCCCATGGCCTGGATGAAGCCGAAGTGTTCCGTGCGACCGCCATCCGGTGACTGGATCACCGATCCCCATGCGCAAGGGCCGGGATTGGTTGGGGCGCAGGCGCCGTCACACCAGATTTTCCAACTGCTCAAAGGGTTGCTCCTTCTTCGATAACGCACTCTGGTGCCGGGTCATCGGTGTAGCGCACCGTGAGCCCATCGTATTGGTTGCTGCGAAAAGTCGGGTTCGGGTTATCGTGCAGGGCCAGCGATTTCTGGATGACCTTCTCCATTTCGTATGCCCGGTGCGCCTTATCGGACACCTCGCGATTCCCCACGCCGTAACTTTCGCCCGGCAGGAAGCCCAACTCGCGTCTGATTTCGTTGCACAGCGCGGCGACGTTATGGATGACGTCCATTTCCGGCTTATCCGATCCGGCTTTAATCGGAATGGAACCGTCAGCCACCATTTCTGCGACTATGTGAACCTGTCCCAGCCCCAGGCGCATGTAGATCTCCAGCGCCTCGACCATGGCGCGGGCCTGTGGAATGGTGAGGGTAATACGGACTTTTGGATCAGCGGTTATCGTCATCGTGGACCTCGAAAATCTTGCCTTTTCTGGCATCTCTACATAAAGCAAAACGATGCTGCTGTACGCTCCTCCAGTTAAACCCCACATCATCCAGCACGGCACGAATCTGGTGAATAGTCTTCCACTGGATATATGCGGCCCGCGCATGTCCTTGCTTCGCTGGCGCCTCAATTGCAACAAGCGCGGCCAGAAATGCCAAGGATTCCCGCGCCGATTCCGGGACGCGCAGCTTCTTTTCTGTCATCGACTCGCCTCTACCAGGTATTCGGCCGCAAGATTGATCTCAGAAAAACTGGCTGGCACACATGATGCTCGCATGCCTTGGCGAGTATTCTGTGGCCGCCGCCACCAAGGCATTGCATTTTCCATGTCGGCCCCGGCTTGCGCGGGGTCCTTGCCGTTTTCGATCTTTGTCATGTCCTGCCGACCGACAGACGCTTTAACGTCATGCGACGCCAGGCTGAACGCATCCGCCTTGGCATACAGAGCCGCCATCGGGTAGTCGCTACGGGCTTTTTCCAGTGCAGCTTCCGCGCGGGAATATAGTGCTCCCCAGGTCGATCTCCGTATTCTCGCGGGAGGGATTCCCGTTTTCATCCCAAATACCGGGGATGAAAACCGTCATCCGAACATCGGCGCCGCATTCGGCGTAACCTTGCCAATGGTCACTCGCCTCCAATTCCGCGCCATACCGGTCCAACAGCGCCTGAAGTTCCTCCCTGAATGCCTGCTCGACATCTTCCTTGGTTTCCATTTCATCCCCTTATTGACGTAGCTACAGCACGAAGATCTTGTACGAGGGGGCGCGGATCTCATTGTGCGAGAGACTGAATGTTTCCCTCTATAAGTTGACTATCACGCTTATGATTAGTATATATCAATCATAAAGTCTTGTCAAATTCCTGATCGATCATCGTCCGCAGCCATGCGCTGCCCCCTAACGTCAGGAATTTCTCCTGTTGCTCCGGCCAGATTCTTGCCGAGATTTGCACGGTGGTAGCAAGAGTGGCGCCGTCCTCGGCTTTACGCCCGGCTCCTTCACGTTTACCGCCGCGGCCAGGGCCTTTTTTCGCTGCCACGGTCATGTCGCCGCCAACCGCGTTTGCCGCAAAATAGCCGGTTGATCCGCCTGCCAGTCCGCAAAGGTATATGCGGAGTATCCGTTGAGCGTATTCAGGTCCCCGCGCAAATGTCTTTCCGTCACATCCCGCAACAGACGTAAATCGTCTTCACAACGGATTTCCACGGGTGCCACCAGATCAACGCCCTGACACCAGTCCAGCGCCTGGTTCCGTATCGAAGGCGAAATGACCCAGCCGTGGTCTTGCCGCGCCAGCGACGCTTCCGTCGCAGTCAAATGCTCGTAATAACGATGCCATCCTTCACTGATCGGCAGCACCCGATGACCCACGGTTTTCACGCGGCGGCCACGCTTGACTTTGCGGCGCTCGGGCTCCGAGCGCATCAACCAGCTTTCTTCCCTGGGGTGTTCTTCCGCGCATTGCTGTGCCGCCATCTCTTCCAGGCGATCCTGATACACCATACGCGGATGCAGCCACCAGACCATGATGCGACGCTTGGCGAAAATGAAACCCACGTCATCCCACCAGGACAGACTTTCAGGCGTCATGTTCGTGTAAGCGTGCGGCACCATGAGTCCGTCCCTGTTCAGCTTCCAGGGGTGGCGCCGATGGTATTCCCTGGCGGACGCGAATAAAGATTTGGAACTCGACCTGAGCATGGAATATCCTCCCGTTAAAGCAGCTTTGCCATTTGGCTGATCTGTTCCGCTCCAACCTCGCTAATTGCCGCCTGTGAATCTAGGAAATATAGGAAATAAATGCTTGCAACTCGAATCAAATATCTCCATTGCGACGCGCCCATTCTAGCCACGACTCAGTCATTCTCTTCATGTTTCCAACATCTTCTGGGTTTACTGGGTTCTCCCTCGTTATGGCACGAAGCGCCCAGAACCAATGCCCGCCCTTAGTTTTCAAGTCATCAAAAATGTACGGAAGAACATCGGGACCCATGCCAATTATCTGCTGATATGCATCATTAAGGACTATTTCAGTCATAGATGAGGTAAACATAGTTTCTTCGCGCCATTTCTCTGAAAGATCAAGAAACTGATCCCTTAAGGTTGCAGGACCAATACCTCTTTTCTTTACATGACGTCTTGGGTCCATCATGGCAATCTCCTTTATACCAAATTTATCCAACATTACCCTATTTTGATAATTGCCGTAAAATCGGTACTAACGTGGGCCTATCGCGCCTCGTACAGCACTGAGCGACGATCAGCATAGCTGCAAACGCTCCGCCATTAACCGCACCTGTTCCCGCCCGACCTCGCTCCATTTCCGTCCGTCCGGCGCATTGCGATTCCACGCCAACGGGCTGGTATGGGGCATCGGAAAGACCTTTGGATACACCGTTTCCAGGGCATCCCGCAGCAAGCGGTGCTCCATGCCGGGCGTGGCCCGCCAGCCGTTGCCGCGAAGCTGGCTAATCCGGTACGACAACGATCCGCCGCCGCAAATCATCGCGGTGGGCGTGGCGCCTACCAAAAGCAGCGCCTGGGGACGGGTCTTCAGGATCGTCTCCGCCAAAAAGGGCAGGCAATTCTCGATCTCCAGGGGTGTCGGCTTGCGATTGCCCAGTGGCCGGCACCGGACGATGTTGGCGCAACCGTAATCGTACCCGCGGCGCAAGCCCTGTTCCTCCAGCAGCCGGTGCAAAGTCCGTCCGGCACGGCCCAAGAATCCTTTTCCCTCCCGATCCTCGTCGGCTCCCGGGGCCTCGCCGATGACCAGCAAACGGCAGGGGCGACCAAACTCCGGCAGATCGGGAAGGACAATCCGGGTACGAGAGGCGCAGAGACCGGGGCACTTTGCGCAGATCATGGGACGGGAAGATGCCGGGCCAGCAGATACGCTCCGCCACCCCATGCGGCCACCCACAGCACCGCGCCCAGCGCGCTCCATAGCGCAAATCGGCGAAACCCCATTTCCGACGCTCCGGCGACATACCCCTGCAACTGGCGCAGAGGAACCACGAAGCGTCCGATGAACACCACGGGCGATCCGAACCGATGAAAAAAACCATGCACCTTGTCCACCATGACCGGTTTGATGCCGACATAGCGACCGTGGCGCAGCAACGCCTTGTGCCCATAACGATCACCCAGACCATAGGCCGCATATCCGCCCAGTGTTGAGCCCACCATGGCCAGGGGCAGAGCTTCCCATACCACAAATACCCCTTTGGCGGACAGGAACCCCGCGGCAACCACCATGGCTTCCCCAGGCGCGAATACCACTCCGGCACTCTCGACGAAAAGCAGGGCAAACACGGCCCAAAGCCCGTAGATCTTCAAGATGGGCGACGCCACCTGGATGAGTGTTGCCATCGTGGACAAGAACCACTGGATCATCTGAAACCTACTCTCCCTGCCAGAACCGGCGTCTGGTTCCCCAATTTTTTCACCATGCAGTCTCCTTCCACATCTTTCAGCGCGTTTTCCCATATGGGGAATTGCTTCAGCCTTAGCTGGCTCACATCGGCATCCCGGAGGTGGTATCCAGCAGCACGGATGCCGTCATGCGCGATTGCCACGCATGCTTTCCACCCAATCGCCGGCATTGGGTACGTCCGACCAGGCCGTCGTGCCTCGCTGCACCATTTGCTGAAACTCCGTTTCGTCAAATGCTGGTTGGTGTGCCTCGAACGCCAACAGGATCGGATTGCGAATGGTGCCGGTCAGGAGGTTTTCTTCGGCACTGATGTGAAGCAACGCGGAACGGTATGGGCGGTTATGTTCTTCCTGCGCCAACAGATTCTGGGCGGCGGACACTTTCAGGACAGTGCCGTCGGTCATTTCCAGATGCACGTCGGCCCTGGTTTTGCCGCCCCAATCCACCACCTTGCCATGAACGTATTTTTCGACCGATACCCACGCTTCTGAATTCAGGGCGGAATCTTTCATCTCTACCTCATCTCCTGGTGATACCATGACTATTATGTATCAATTTTCCCTTTTCGCTTTTCCCACTCTGAAAACGGATCGTCCGGATGAGACGCGCAACAGGCATCCCATATTCGCTCCGTCTGCTCGTCATCAAAAACACCTACAGGAACACCTTCGTCCAGCCACATCCGTTTTGCTTCTGCTTGAACCGAACTCATTGTAACATCGCCCCATGTTCCTGCCGCTCCATGTCGGCCACCATCCCCAACAGATTGATGCGCGGCAAGGTCATGACCAGCGCGTCCGGCCTTTCGCCGTGCAGGACAATCTCGACATGCCCCGCCTCCGGGTGCGCCTTGGCCCACTCCGCGGCGATCATCACGCGAGACATGGCGGACGGAAACAGGTGCAGCACGACGCTGTTCTGTCCGTCCTTGTCCAGCATGCCCAACACGGTGACGCGCAGCGTTTCTTGTGGCTTATCATCATCCGGCACTTTTTGATCTCCGTTGCGCATTCCACCAGTCATCCCTGTTCAGCCTCTCCCATGTTACAGCCTTCTCTTCCGGCGACATGACGATCCAGCGCGTGACCTCCTCAAACGTCCGCCCACAGGACTTGCACACGTCGTCGCCCAGGGCCGTGGTGCAAAAGCCAAGGCACGGCGAGTCGGGGCTATGGGCGATCATCGTAACCACCAGCGTTGCCGCACGCCACGGTTATCCGCTCCACCAAATGCCGTTGAGCCGCCGTCAGTCGCCGGGCCGACTGGATATGCGCGAGAATATCCATGGTGTCCGCGACCATTTTCGGCGTGGGGCGATCCGAGATATTATGCAGGCGGTCAGCCAGTTTGATGACCAGCGCATAACTGCTCATGCCGACCATCTTGCTCTTCAGGTACTCCCGCTTACCGACACGGGCGATCTCCGCAGCATCGGACGTCAACTCCTGCACCAGGCTGGCGACAAGAGGAGTGAACCGTGTCGCCAGGTCGGCAAACGACGTCTCCGTGTCCTCTAGTACGTCGTGTAGAATCGCCGCTGTCACCAAGTCTGGCAGGTGCCGTGACCGTTTGAACTGCGCCACGATATAACTCACCGCTACGGGATGGGTGATGTAGGGCAGATCGGTGCCGCGCCGGACTTGACCGCCGTGCTGCTCGGTAGCGAACAGCAGGGCGTCGAGCACCATGCCGTCATCGTGGTTTGTATAGCTCACACAACCATCCATCAGGTTCCACCACGTGGTTTTTCATTAAATATCCGCGAAAGAATAGCGCTATTCGATAGTTATTCACCGCGGCGAACGCCGCCGTAAGGCTGGCGTGCGCGCCATGGGCGATCATTTTGCCTTTGTGCATGTTGAGGTCTTTCCGCACGATGATGACTTGTTTTAGCATGGCTTGTCTTCATCCTGGATGCTTAACCAGCTCCGCCAGGGGACGGGCGCGGCAAGCGTCACCCACCGTTTCAGCGCGGACAGGGCGTCCACCACGTCTCCGAAGACGATTTCGAGACAGGCTTGGGCCACCATGACGTTACAAGGCAATCCGAATCGCTCCACCAGCAAGCCGGAACGGCAGAGCAGCGCGCCGTTTTCGGTGCTCGACCCGTTATGCGCATGGCGCTCATGCGTGAGCCGCGTATCACGGGTGTAGGCGATGACCGGCTTTCGCAGGCTGTACGCCGTCGCTATCTCGAACACGGTACCGGAATCCGGTTCATCGCCCCGGAACGGGGTAATGTCCGCCACCACGGCATCGCAGGAGCGAACCATCGCCAGACAGGATGCGAAAACAGGCTGCGCATCTTCCGCAGTACCGGGACTCGTGATGCCGGTCACCCCCGGACGATCCAGGCTCTGACCGGCGGGAATGGGCAATAGCGGCTCGAACCCCCAAGCCGCGCTGGCGTTCAGGATACGCGCCGCCGTATCCGGCCATTCAGGGCGGAAGATGTCCGGGCCTGCCATATAGACTTTTTTAATCACGCATCGCCTCCACCACAGCGGCAAACAGGGCGTCCGGTCCGTATTTCCAACCGTTATCGGTCTTTTCTTTCAGCCAGTGTTCGCGGGTGGCTTCCGGACTTCCATGTGGATTGTCCAAGAGAAAGCACACGCCTTTACGCGCGCTGGACTTCTGCCAGTCAGGCGCGTCGTCCCAGCAAGGCTGCGAAGTGTCTCCCAACGAACGGCAGAACGCCCGGTTTACCTCGTGGCAAACTTTTGCGATTTTTTCTATTTCGTTCAGGGTGATATATCGGTGCTTGTTGTTACTCATGAATCTTGTCCTTAATTGATTTTCGATAGGCTTGCACCACGATTTTATCCACGCTCTGTCCGTTTTGGTGAAGCATCATGGCGAAGTTGGCCACATCCACCGGATCGCCTTTTTCCAGGTGCTCAACCAATAAATAGGTCAAGTGAGCGGAAGAAGCCGTCTGCCATCCGAACCGCCCTTTGCCGCGAGACGCAGCCATTTTGGCTTTCATCACTGCGGCAAAACCATCTACCGCAATATCATCATCACTTATCTCCTTTGGCCACTCTCTCACTCGCAAATACTCCGGCCATTCTTCCATGTCCGCACCGGCGCGATCCTGCAATTTCCTGGACACCATGCACGCCACATCCGGGTCAACCTTGAGACTCGCACCAACTATCCCGTTTTTCTCGTCAACAAACGCCGCGCCGAGCTGCTTCATGAAGAATGGCACCTCGGCTTTTTGACAATCAATGCGCAGCTTATCCACCCATTCGATATGCATGGGGCGGGCGTTCGGGCCGGACTCGCCACCGATAACCACCCAGTCCAAGGTTGCGGGAAAATCCAAGTGATTAGTATATCCACCTTTTGCTTCACCCAAGTCTGCCGATGGCCCAAGGGCCATACAGTTGGCTTTGTTCCAATATCCGCCACGCAGCACATCGACTCGATGCCCACCTTTGTTCGGCCAAAGAACACGCTCCAAATCAATAAAATCCAGCAACGGCTCCGCGCTCACCCAGCGCACGGCAGCCGGCGTCTGCAGCAAGAGCGGGATACGCTCGTCGGCGGTTGCCTGATCCTCGATAGACACTCCCAGCCAGACGTTGGGCAGAGGCCATTCCGGCAATCCTGCGTCATCACCACCACGAGCGGCGGCGATCTCCCGCATGACCTGGCCTACCGCGCGTTCCTGGTTATCATGGGCAGCGTCTAACCAGGTCTTCATTCGTTCCTGTCTCTTTGTGAGAACCTGAAAGATGTGCTGCGGTGCCAACGCCATGACCGCGAACACCCGGTCGATAAAGGCGTCAGGCACGTCCTCATGAAACAGGTCCGACATACTATTGACGAAGATCATGCGCGGCTTGCTCCAGCGCAGCGGCTGGTCCAGTCTTTCCGGGTGACAGGCCACGTCCGTGAATTTCCGCCCATAATAGGCCACGGACTTGGGGTTGGCGGAAAGCCGCACCCACTCCCGCTCCGCGTAGCAGTGCTTGCAGCCTTGCGAAACCTTGGTGCAGCCCGTTACCGGGTTCCAGGTGGCATTCGTCCAGGAGATGCCGGTTTTGTCACTCATGTTCTGGTGCCTCCTTGTCTGCATTTTGTTTATTCGCACTATTCCAACTCTCTAGGACACATTACTACTTTTGTTTTTCATTGAGGCCATACAGCGGATCGCCTGGCCAATGAAAATCATCAGGATATCCATTGATGCGAAAAGCGACATAATCGTAACCAGACCGGATCATCTCTCCACATCGACAACACGCAGTCCTGTTCCTCGCCCGTGTCAAAGCGAAATGCCCACATTCCAGTCGAACCACACGTTTACCGGACTTCAGCTTTCCATTGGATATGGCATTCAAGAAAAACGGTAAACCCTGATTAACCAGTAGTCTTTCAACAGGATCAGGGCGTGTGGATAGAATTTCGGCCAAAACTGGGTCAACCAATGGAGCAGTTTTATGCTTTCCCATACTCGCTCCGCTCATTCCACGTGTATCAACTTAGATATTTCGTTGGCACAAATCGCCAATACCTTGGCATAGCTTCCACCTTCCGGTGCCGTTTTGCTCAGGATGGTCAGAGTGGTCCGTACCATCCTGAGTGGATCTCCGTCGTATACCTCTTGTGTAGCGCGATCAAAAGAGGCTCTTTCCGCTGGATCTTCTGACAAAAGTTCCAGGGCTTTTTTATCCATATGTCGCTCAATGTCACTCATTGCATCTTCCCTGCCTCAACGAGCCATCGCTTATACCTGTTTCCAATGGTTTCAACTCGGGCAAGGTACTCAGTTACCCCTCTTGTTCGCAGAAGCTCCCCACGGGTGATAACGATGCGCGGCGAACAAAAACCATCGGGTCGAACTATCCGACCATATCTAACATGATCCGGCACTTTAATAGTGGTGTTGCTTGTCATTGCGCGAAACGAAAACCACATGCCGGTATCATAGCCACCTTGTTCTGACATCTCCAGGTGATCGTAGAGGGCAGCGATTTGCATAAAGCAGGGTTTTGTTAAAGGCTCTTGTTTCATGTGCGCCCACTATTGGTCCAGGCGATGCCGGTTTTGTCAGACATTTTTATGCAAAATCCTCGCTCGATACAGGCAGGAGATTATTGGCGGAGACTGTTTTTGCAATCAACGCCAGCAAATCTTCCTGCTGAAAAGATGCGCGCTGAATCCGGCGACACAATGTTGCCATTCCCGTCAACAGGTTATGGAAAAACAGGGCGGCCTCGTCTGAATACGGAATCTCTTTGGGTGATTTGCCCAGAATAAAACCGTTCCAGCTATTTAACAATCGCGCCTGTTCAGTGTGACCCGAATAAAATCGGTCATATTCTATTCTCTCTGAATCACCAAACCGATACGTTCGCTTAAGTGATACTCTAGCGCCCACAATCATACTGTATCCGCCGGGGGAGCAATCCGTCGGGCTATGCCTGCCGTACAAGGCGGAATCAGGCCAGTTCGCTCCGGGATGGGTTGCATTGGGAAAAACATTACCGTCTTCATCTTCCGCGAAAGACACATGCGCTTCAATGTTATACCGGATAACGTATTCTTCCGTCACCACAGGCGTTAGGTACGCCGATAATGCGTCCTGCACGATCTTTTCCAGATTGCCCAGGCTGACGGCCTTTACACAAATCATGCCGGGCTTGATTTGTTTGTTGGCAATGTGATGTGCAGAAAGCGCAGGCCGCAAATATTCCGGGACGTAACCATAGAATCCGCCGTCAGCAGACACCATGATGTCGAGTTCCAGCTTTATGGATTCTCCGGCCTTGTTACCCACCGTAAAAGTCTGTTTTTTGAGTTTCGGCATGGTTATTTCTCCTTTTCCAATTCTAGTGTACCATCCGTTCCGTCCGGTTTCTTTTTCGCTTTCACCCGGATTTTCGATTGTTCCCAGGAATCTGTCAGCCATGCCCACAGGATGGCGACAACAAAAGCGGCCACCAACAACACGCCCAGAGACACGATGATCAGGAAAATCATAATTGCCCATACCGCGAAAACATGAATCGGCACCCCAGACGGGGAATCTGCGACCCCGACCTTGGCCGGGCGAAATGGAAAGGCCAGGAGACCGAGGTAGGCAGGGATCACGAACAGCGTGAACACGATAACCATTACCGCAGATATTCTTTTCGTGATCATGCCCAGAAACACCAGAACCACTTTCAAGTCAT
>JAEHJW020007486.1_pt1 | contig 30245 bp, 41 predicted proteins | sample 9271431 | NCBI WGS metagenome assembly JAEHJW02 | reverse complement strand
TGACTCCCGATGAAATTGCTACTTATGAAAATTATTTGCCGGGTAGATTCTCAGAATCATTCGGATTAGGGGTAGATTCAATGAAGCAACTCGAAACATTTGAGGAACTTATAGACAATAGATTAAAAGAAAGGTTAAGCACAAATGGATTATCTATGTATGGATATAGCAAGGTAAATGTTGGTGGAAAAGAGTACACAGCTGGAGATATTATTTCAAATGGAAAAGGACAAAATGGTCGAGTTAATCCGGATGGGACAATAACACTGTTGCAATAAAATGGCTACAATATCAGGAAAAGAATTCTTTGGTGGAGGGGATGTACAGGTAGTTCAATCGGCATCCGCTCCAACAATAAATATCCCAAACAAAGAAGAACGCAAAAAGTCTTATCTTGAGCGTGTTGGTGGTACAATCGCAAAATCAGTTGAGGAAGCGGGCGGAGCAATTGAGCAAGGCGCTGAATTGATGGCTGGTGCAGGAGTGACCACAAAGACACCGGGAGAGCGCGTGGAAGCCCCAATTCGGGGCGCTGTTAGGGCTGGATTAGGTGTAGCGGGTGCAACTGCTCGTGCTATCTTTTCGCCCCTCACAGAGGCAATTGCACCCATTATCGAGCCAGTTATAAAAGAGGGCATTGAGAAATCACCTACTGCTCAAAAGGCATTACAAGATCTTAATGTTTGGGCCGAAGCACATCCGGAAGCAGCGGCGAATTTAAAGGACTTCATGGACATCGCTGCTTCTGCAACAGGAGCAAAAGCAGGTACGGCAGGGATTGAAGCAGGTATGAAAGTAGGGAAACAAGCTACTGAAAAAATTATTAGTACAGGAAAGCAAGCAGTTGAAAAAACAATGGAGGCACTTACTCCTGATGCGGCACAAATAATGCAACGAGTTGCTCGTGTATCAAAAGGTAAACAGGCAAGTTTTGAAAAAGAAGCCGGAGAAAGCATCGGACAATTTTTGGATAAGCGTGGAATATACGGAGATATAGAAAATATATCATCTCAATTATATAATCGATTCACTACTTCAAAATCGGCAGCTGATAACGCACTCGCTAAATTAGATGGTGTATATAAAGCTAAGCCAGTTGAAACTGCTCTTGGAGAATTATTAGGGCGCGAAACACGAATTTCTACACCGGGTGCACTTTCTAAAGACTTTGCAAGAGTTAGAGAATTATCGAATAAATATAGGAAAGAAGGTTTGTCTATGTCAGAAATAAATGAAGTAAAGCGCTTATATGAAAGAAATGTTAGACTGGATTATATGAAGCAAAATCTTCCTGAATCAGTGGCAAAAGCAAATACAATAGATGATGCACTTCGTTCATGGCAATTTGGGCAAGCAGAGAAACTCGGATTAAAAAATCTTCCAGAAATTAACAAGGAGACTCGATTAACTAAAAAGTTAATGGACGATATTGGTAAAGAATATGCAGGATCAGCAGGGAATAATGCAATAACACTTACTGACTGGATAGTTCTTTCAAATGGAGACCCCGCAGCTATATCTGCATTTCTCGTAAAGAAAGGATTTAGTGACAAAACCATTCAATCTGCAATAGCAAAATATATTTCTAAGACAGAAAAAATTGGCATGCCAGAGGCAGAATTTGGATCAGTTAAACCTGATATGACTGATTTCTTTAAGAAGTAAAAAATTATTGCGGATTTCTCCACGAATAATATGCAACTATTATTAAGAATATAATAATTATAGGCATTTACTATAATTACGCGCTATAAACACAAAAAAGTCAACATGAACCTCAGAGACGCAATCAAAAAGCATAAAGAAGGAAGTAACCCCGATGACTTTCGGGCTGTTATTGCTACGATTGCGGAAGATTTAATTACAAAACAACTTTCTGGAATTGAACAGGAAGTACAGAAAGAAATTGACAAACTTGCAGGAAAGATTGCACAAACTGAAGATGAGGTAAAGAAGGAGATTTCAAAAGTGATCAATAGTGACAAGGTGCAACGGACAATAAAAGATATTATCACTGAACTCATAGCAAAGGGGATGCGCGGATTGAAAGGGGATAGGGGAGATAAAGGAGATCGGGGCGAATCAATTGAGGGGCCACAAGGCCCAATGGGGCCACGCGGAAAAGATTATGTACTGACATCTCAAGATATTAGAGCAATCGCCGACATTATCCCGAAGCCAAAAGATGGATTGGATGGATCTCCGGACTCTTCGAATGAAGTTGTTGACAAAGTAAACTCGGCAACCCGGAAGATAAAACTGGCAATGATAGATGGACTCGAGGAGCGATTGAAATTGCTTCATAGGACTATCTCGGAAAAGGTTGTGTCAAAAGGTGGAGGTGGCATGGGTAATGTCCAACATGAATTGTTTAATGTCTCATCTGCCACAACAACAGTGACGACGGTCTCTCCAATATCAGGGAATGGGTATGCGATTATGGGACTGTTCCATAACGGCCAACAGTTGCATCGAGGAACGCATTATACAGTAGGAGGGAATAGAAGAACCATCACACTTACATTTACACCACAGGATGATACTCAAATAACCATCGTCTACATACGAGGATAAATCTGATATGAAAAAACGACTCGCAATTTTACTTATATATGCTTTTGGATTGACAACATTCGCCTATGGTGCTACTTTGCCAATCATAACCGCGCCACAGGGTGGTACTGGAATAGGATCAGCTACTACAACTGATATCGGGAAGGTAGTGACAGTGCAATCGTCATCCCCATTTAGGTACACACTTTCTCCTTCTGCGGGTGGAAGTTTTTCAACTACCACCATAAATGGGATAGCATCCACATCATTTAATTTTCTCGCAGGCACTGGACTTTCTGTTGCTTCTTCGAGCAATAACATAACCTATACGAATACAGGCGTTACCTCTCTTGCTGGGACAGCAAATCAAGTAAATGTTTCAAATTCAACAGGAACGATAACATTATCTACGCCACAAGATATTGCACAGACATCATCGCCAACATTCGCTACAACAACAGTCAATGCATTAAAGATAAGTGGATTTAGCCCTACTAATCCACAAATATACGCTGATAATGATACCAACACTGGTGTCCACTTTTCTGGCCCTGATGTAATGATGCTTATGACTGGAGGCAATGAGGTTTTAAATATAAATGCTGCTGGAAAGGTTGGTATTTCCACAACAACGCCTCAGTCTGATTTGACAGTAGCTGGTACTACCACAATAACACAAGCAGCAATCATAGCATCATTAAATGGTATAGTTGCTGGATTAAATGGATTACTTAGGACACTTAATGTAGTAGCGCCATTATTGTATTCTACAACGACAAATAATCTTGAAATAGACTTTGGATCAAATGCAAATCAATTAAATAGCGGGGATATTTTACTCCCTCGAGTCGCAGGTTCTGACCAATCTACAGTATCCGACTTTTTTCAGATGTATAGCGCAGGAAGATTTAGTGGCGGTACTATATCGGATGCAGGAGGATCGACAATAAATGTGAGCGCTGGATATGGAACGATAGCTACTGGAACGGCAGCAACAGACACGCTTGTGTTTTTAAGTTGGACTGCATCTTCATCAATTGCAATTCCTGCAACTTCTACTCGACATATAGGAATTGAATATAACGCAGGGTCTCCACGAATAGCAATGCACGCAACCGATGACTGGACATATCAAGACTCTTTTCCTCTTGGGTGGGTTGTAAGAGATAATGGAACATTGCATATAACAAACAATGCGCGTAGTTCTGCCGATGCGCCGGGTCAACTTATCCGTAGATTCCATCAAACCCTTCCTTTCGTAAGGGATGAGTTGGTTGGTGGACTTATTTTAGGAGAAACTGGAACTCGCAATTTAACAATGTCCACTGGGTATTTATGGGATAGGAATAATAGATTTTTAATTCCAGCAGTAAATACATCTGTATCGGACAATTTTACATCATATTATAGAGATGCAACCACTGGGTTCAAAGCACTCTATACACAAACACAATGGGATAATGACAGATATGATAACGGATCAGGAACGCTCGTATCTCTTACTGCTGCAAAATATGCAAATCACTTTTGGTATCTTGAGCCGGACGGACAACTTATAATGATGTATGGTAGAGCGGAATACTCAACAGCGGCGGCGGCAAGTGCTGGGCCAGTTCCAGCGACACTTCCAAATAGATTAAGCGCTGGCTCTCGACTAATAGCACGCACAACATTCCAAAAAGGAGGGGCTTCTTATGTTGCCATTGATTCAGCATTTACAAATACATTTACGCCATCATCAGTCACAAACCATGCCAACCTTTCGAACCTTGATTATGCAAATGCAGGACACACAGGATTTCAGCCAACGATAACATTCCCGATAGCGTATGCTTCCACTACTCCTGCAGTAATAACTGCAAGCTCAAGTATTCAGGTATCAACTACTACTACTGGATATAATATCGGGGCAAAAAATTATCCAATTCAGTTTATCATTGAGAATCCGACCGCTACGGAAAACGATGCAATCTTTATATTTAATGCAACAAGCACTATAACAAAGGTAACTGCAGTAAATAAATCTCAGGGAGATACAGTCACATTTGGATTGGGGTATTCAACATCAAGGGCAACCGCGACATCTTCATTGTCGAACCTATTCAGCTCTGCACAGACAGTCACGGCAACGACGACTCCCGTGACGCTCACAATAAATGGATCATCTACGCCGGGAACAAATAATCCGCTTATCTTTTGGACTACCGCTGCGAGTAGCACACAATTTACACTGACCGGATACTACAACGAACAATGAGAAAATTATTCCGTAAAATATTAATAGGAGGTTTAATAGTCACAACACTATTCGGAGGGATTGGTGGGTTTGATTTAAATGTTGCTCACGCCGCTACTGTTCAAGCCGTAGTAGTTGGCGGCGGTGGTGGTGGTGGAAGTTTGGCAGGTGCGGGAGGTGCGGGAGGATATAAATATGACCCTGCATTTATTGTTGCAGTTGGATCATATGGAGTAGTTGTTGGTGATGGTGGAGATGGCGCAGGCTTTCCAAGCCCAGCGACTTCAGGTGCAACATCAACATTCAGTACAATTAATTCTGCTGGAGGAGGCGGAAGTGGAGGACATGGAAATGATGGGAAGAATGGGGCATCGGGAGGAGGCGGATCAGGGACAGGAGGTGGTGTAACTACCGCTGGCGGATTGCCATATTTCCCACAAGGTAGAGGAGGTGGTTCTGGTCCCGGATCATTAAATAGTTATGGCGGAGGAGGAGGCGGTGGAGCTACGGCAACAGGAACAAACTTTGTTTCTGGTCAAGCTGGTGCAGGTGGAGCGGGGATTGCTAATCCAATCACTGGATCAGTAATAGGTGAGAATATCGCTGGTACATATTATTTAGCAGGCGGCGGAGGTGGTGGATGTTGGTCTGATACTACTCCCGGACTCGGAGGAAACGGAGGAGGAGGCGATGCAAATGCAAGCGGTGATGGTACTCCGGGAACGTCAAACACCGGTGGTGGTGGTGCTGGTGGATGCCGAAATGGGACTACTAATGGGCTTGGTGCAAAAGGCGGATCTGGCGTTGTGATAATATCCTATGTTACTGGGACGTTATCTGCTACTGGTGGAACTATTACTACATCAGGAGGAAACACAATACATACATTCACCACACTTGGTGCTGATAATTTTGTAGTATCAAGTATAGCGAGTGTTTCCACGCGAAAAATTCGAGGTATAGGAATAACACGATGAAAAATTATGGTCTAAAAATTGATCCAATTGGAGAGGAAGATTATATTTTCGGCGGTTTTGGGACTATGGGCGATGTTATAAACTTTTCAGGAAAGTGGAGAAATTGGTTACCAAAGCAAGAGATACAAAAGATAGATGGATCTGATACTTGGGCATGCACAACATTCGGAACGCTCAACTGCATAGAGATATTGCTCAAGTTTATTGGCATTGATAAAAACTTCTCTGACAGATTCCTTGCGATAGGATCGGGTACTGAAATGAATGTCGGAAACTCTCCCCATACTGTCGCGGAATATCTGCGGCATAGTGGAGTATGTGATGAAGAAAAATTACCAATGCCAAAAACAATAGATGAGTTTTATACTCCTTCTCCACTTCCGATAGATCTTATTATGGACGCAAAAAAGTTTATAGAATCGTATGATTTTACTCATTCGTATGTATTCAATAAAAACAAGACACTCAAAGAGAAACAGGATTTGCTTAAAGATGCGCTTTTGAGAAGTCCTATAGGTATATCGGTAACTGCGTGGATATTTGGAGATCAGTATTATATCAAGCCGGAAGGAGTGGAAGACAATCATTGGGTTGCACTTGTAGATTATGAAGATGGAGTGAAATGGGTCATCTTTGACTCAGTCGATCAAGATATCAAAGAACTCGCATGGGATTATGATTTCAGTGTTGCAAAGGTCTATTATATCAAGCCAAAACTTGCAAATAATAAGATTAGCATCTTTGAAAAATTACTCAATTTCTTGTATAATATAATCAATGAAAAAGTTTACACTCGGTGAAAAATTAAATGGTATCGCATATCTTCAAGGATATAAGGATAATCCATATCTCTATGAGTTTTTGCATATCAATGGGCATCAAGGCATAGATATTACTCGCGCAGATGGAGATCCATTGCCGGCATATTACGACGGAACTGTTGTGCATATTCAGTATGATGCAATTGTTTATCTTACAGATCCCGATGAGAATAAAATGTGCCTCGAAATATCTATCGCACACGGAAAAAACCAACGCGTAAAAGTAGGGGATAGAATCAAAAAAGGAGATATCATTTGTGATCAAAGCACTGTCGGCCCATCGGTTGGATGGGGAGAGGAAGATTACGATCGTATCGCTTGGAGCCACGAACACATTGCATTTAGATATGCAAAACGCGTGGACGCAAAAGTACAGCAAGATTTGATATGGAATTATAGGCAATCCAGTCCAATTGATTATGTGATCATCGAAGGAGATAAAGGAATGGATCATTTTATAGATCCAAAGCAACACAACAACCGAGTATTATTTCAATTTGCAAAAGCAATGCAGCGAAAAGAGGGGTGGATGGATGGTACAAAATCATTCAGACACAACAACCCCGGAAACATAAAGGGACTCGATGGGAAGTTTCTCGTATTTAAAACATACGAAGACGGATTCTATGCTCTATGCGATTATATCGAACGAGCCATAACTGGACGGCATAAAGCATATTTGAAATGGGGATATGGGATGACGATACTTCAATTTTGTAAAACATACGCTCCTACTGCCGATCAGAACAATCCAACAAAATATGCTCAAGATTTGGTGCAATGGGTTGGACTAAAAGACATCAATCAGCCGATGACTGACATACTTCTTACCGAGATTGATTACATAAAAAAGTATAACAATCTCGAACATGGACTCGTCCCTCATCGGAAAGAGCAGGCAATCTATACGCCGGAGCAGGAAAAGGTCGAGGATCTTCAAATACAAATGAACCCAATAACAAAATTTGTATTATATTTATTCAATAAATACTTCAAGATATGAATGACGAAAACTATGGCCCACAAGGGTCGGAAACATCAGCAACTCCATATTATGTATCTTCAACTGGAAACGGACTATCGTTATCGATCGGAGGATTTTCCATTGTAGGCATCGCGCAGACAATCGTAATGGTAGCGCGACTTCTTGGCATAGAACTCACTGAGGATATAGTCACATCGTTTTTGATTGCGATCGTGACGGCAGGAGGCGCTTTAATGGCGGCATATGGTATAGGACGGAAGGTTTGGTTTAATTCCATTAAACCTCGTCTTCAGAAGTGATCTGATTGGGGGCAATTTGCCCCTTATTCAGCTCGTTTCAAACAGAATAGCATCATACTGCCATTGTGCAGTAAAATCACCGCACAGGGCCACACAGCCCAAAAAAGGAGTCGTTATGGAACCGATATGGATGAGAAATGGCATCAAGGCGCATGGGGAAGGGCCAGCAAAACAAGGGTGGAAATGTTATCAATGCAAAGAGCAATGTACCACGACAACCGGATTGAATGAGGAACCCGGAGAAGGAGATGCGCGATGCGAAAAATCATAATGCGCGAATGTGAAGTATGCGGTCGACTTATGCGATTCGGATTGTGGGAAGTACTTACGGCCGAGCAAAGTGTCGCGTACGGCGAACTCAAAAAGTGTGATGGCGTAGAGATTAGGAAAGAAATCTGCGACCGATGTAATTGACTTGGGGCTGTCATTAAATTGCCCTATTTTTTATGGGGATGTTGACAGGATATGCCAAAGTATGCAATAATGAAATTATGAGAAAAGATACACAAGGTAGACCGGCACGGATACCGAACATAAAAGAACAAGTGCAAAAATTACGAGACGCAAAGTACTCTTATGCGGAGATAGGTCAAATGATAGGAGTAAGTCGCCAACTGGCTCAATGGCATGGTAAAAAGTTATCCACTATTGAGAAGTTGCAAAGAAATGCAAAATAAGTCATACTGTAAATACAAAAGTCGAACAATAAACAAATCAATAAAAATCACATGAAAATTTACCATCCAGCTATGGCCAATGTAAGTGCCACACGGCGGTTAAGTAAAAAGAGCAGAATAGGATCAGCCATCTTAAAAGCAATCACATGCTTCGTATTGGCTGATATTTTTATTCTTACCTTTGCACTTTTCCAAATTTCAAATGGAGAGCAGACCGGCGAGTGGAGTGCATATTGGATATGGCAAGCAAAAATAATCGTATCAATCATTAACCTATGAGAAACCCACGAAAGCGATGCGTATGTTGCAAGCGACTCGTATCGATCAAAAAGGTAAAGGTGGCATATCATAGACCGGTGGACTTTAAGGACAAGAGATTCGATACTGAAGCATACCGGCACATCGAACAATGCCAACTCGCAGAGTATAGAGAAATCAATCAGAGGACTGTCGATCCTCAAAGAACAATGCAAACAGTATGATCACATTAACAATAAACGGCGAAACAGAAACAAAAGGAGAGATGGCAGATGCGCTCATCCATATCGCTGGATTGATTCGTGAAGGGTATACCAGCGGAATCAATCCTAACTGGGAGATGGACGGGGAAGAAAAGATATATTGCGATCACATCAATGATGGAAAGAATGATTGCAATTGCCACTTGCTCCATTATTTCGGAGATAGTTCAGAAGAAACTCAACAAGACGCATAAATATGGCAATAAAAAAATCACAAAAGAAGATCGCGCGGCCGATCGCAAAAAAGAAAGTCGCAAAAAAACAGGTAGTAAAGCAGGTAGTCAAAAAAGTAAAAATGGGAAGACCAGCGCCAATGAAGCAGCAAGGAGTAATGGCAATCGTCCCATATAGCGAGATAGCAACTCCCGAAATGCATAAAGGGAAATATACACTTGCGCCGACGATGTTCAGCGATATGCAAATCAAGGCAATCATCGCCCCTACGCCGCGCCATATCATAAAGTCACGGCCCGGAAAAGGAGGTGGAAACTGGGACTATGTACCGGGATGGTGGTTCAAGAAAAAAGCAAACTTTGTATTCGGGTTCGCTCATGACTTCGAAATAGAGGGAGAGCGCGTAGACGGCGACTTCGTGACAGTCAAAGGAAAAGTGACTGTGCGCGACCCAAAGACCGGAAAGATAACCGCAATCAAGAGTGACTACGGAGGCGCTGCGATCAAATTCAAATCAAAGATGCCGCATACTCCTGCGAACTACTTAGATATCAGCAATGACTTCAAGGCCGCCGCTACTGATTGCTTCAAACGATGTATGGTACAATTCGGATTCGCAATGGATGTGTATGGAAAGTCAGAATCAATCGAAGCGGGCCAACCCGTGCGAGAAGATCGTGGAGACGAACAAGAATATGTAACCGAGCAACCTCGTAATGTTCGACAGACAAACGAAGTGACATATATAAAAACAGCAGAAGCATCTCCATCAGAAATGATCGAGAAGTTTTGTACAGAATGCGGAAATCCAATGACGAAAGCCGAAGCAGATTACTCAAACAAAATGTTCAAGAGGCAGTTATGTCGCACATGCCAAGCAATAAGAAATCAATTAAAATAACATGGCAGAAAAAGAACAGAAATATGAAGTATCGAGTTTGTATGGAGGGCGCGTGCAGATCCGATTCTATCCAATATCTCATCAATACTGGGTAAGCGTGGACGGCTCTCCATTCAAACGGAAAGGAGGGGTCACATCCATAATTGGCACAAAGGATAAAAGTAAGGCGCTTCAATCATGGCAACAAGGAATCACAGCAGACCACTTACTCAAATTACTCGCATCAGGAAAAAAGATTACTGCGGATGATGCACTTGAGGCCGTCATCCAATGCGATGTACAGCGCGACGAGGCGGCAGACATCGGGAAAGAGATACATGGATGGTGCGAACATTTTATCCGGCACAAACTCAAGCAATCCGGATATGAAAAACTACCGGAGATTCCAAACTTCCCTGAAGCCGTGACTGGAGTCAACTCATTCCTTGAATGGATAAAAAAACACAAGGTAAAGTTTGTGTCAACAGAGCGAGTCGTCTACTCGCTTACTCATGACTATATGGGTACAATGGACTTTGAGGCGGAGATAGATGGAATGCTATGTCTCGGCGACTTCAAATCATCAAACGGCCTATACAACGGAGTACGAATGCAAACGGCGGCATATATGCATGCCGATGTAGAGGAAAATCCGAAAAAGAAATACAAAGGTCGGTGGGCCATACGACTATCGAAGTACAATGAGCAGGAGCATATAAAGCGCGAGGAGCGAAAGAAGGAAATCCGACGCGCGATAGCGAAGTTCAAAGGAACTGAATACAAAGAATATCCGATCAAACCATATCAAGTATTCGAGGCAAAGTTTCTCGACAATGGAAAAGATTTTATGAAGCGCGATATGGATGCATTCGTGGATCTTAAAAAAGTCTACGAATGGGACAAAATGACAGATCCGTTCTTGTGCGGAGAGGATTGGTAGACCATTGACAACCAACATAGATGTGCTAAAATAAACTCACAAACAAATACTTTTACCCTTGTTCGGGGATAAAACTCATGTTTGGAGTGTTATATCTATAAATTGCCATCCCGCCTTAAAAGCGGAGGAAGTGACTATTAGATATAACACCCCGAACAGGAGTAATACACCCTTCGCAAGACGGGTGTTTTGCTATATTCACTTAAATTACACCAGTAAGGAATTTATGGCTAATAGAAGAATGTTTAGTAAGAAAATAATAAACTCGGCTCGATTTCTAAAAATGCCGATAGACACACAAGGATTATACTTTCATCTTGCCCTTAATGCAGATGACGACGGAATAGTAGAAGCGTGGTCGATAATGAAAATGATAGGGACATCGGAAGATAACATAAGAGTGCTTTCCGCTAAAGGGTTGGTAAGAATATTAAATGAGGATTTAGTATCATATATAACCGACTGGGGTGAGCATAATGTAATAAGAGCAGACAGAAAAATAGATAGCATATACAAAAATCTTCTTCTGCAAATAGTACCCGACGCTGAAGTATTAGAACCCAAGCCACGATCTGATGTCGAAGATAATAGTAAAAGAATACAAGGTATATTAGTTGATAGAAGTCAATTATCAAATGGACAGTCCACGGACGGCTTAGGTAAGGATAGGTTAGGTAAGGAAAAGATATTAAATACAGCGGATGCAACCCGCAGGGATTATATTGCAGAGATTATCTATCTATTCAAAGAAATCGATCCTACTTATGAGGAATGGTATGGAAACAAGACGCAGCGTGGAGCAGTAAAGTGGCTCATAGATAAATTCGGGTTTGAAGAAGTATCAAATATGGTTTCTGCACTTCCGGCAATAAACGCAAAGGAATTTGTCATAAAAAGCACCACACCATGGGAACTTAAAAAGAATCTCGGAAAACTTAAGGCACATTTTGACCAGTCGAAGTCAACGCAAAAAAATAAACTAACGATAGCAATATGATATATAAAATCACATTAAGTAGCGGTGCAAAGATAGCAATAGAAAATGATGATGATCTCGAAATTGTTATCAAAGCAATACTCGATCCGCAAGCTAAACTCATCATAACGAAGCACGGAATATTTAATCTAAGTTTTCTCGTGGCAATCACGGCAGACGACGAAGCAGAGGAAAAACTTATCTATGCACGGAAATCAAGAAGCACCGAACAATCAGCAATCCAAAGCATAGTAGGGCAACCACATTTTCAAACACTTATAAAACAAATGTCGATCGGGGACGGAAAATAAATATATGACACAAAATAAATCACAAGAAAAACCAATCCAGCAATCAACATTCGTGACGAAAGAGGAAGTGGATCAATTCGAAAAATGGTTTGCAAAAGCAAAGGATAAGCCGATGTCAAAAGATGTACGACATTTAGGAGACGAAATACCAAAGTCAGAGCGCCTACCAAACGGAATACCGGGATATATACATAATCCGATCACTGGTATATGCCATTGGACGATCGTGCAACACCTTGTAGAACAGAATGTCATTCGAAAGGATGGAAGATATTGGCTCATATCAAATCCGAGTGCATACTGCAGATTTGAGGCCATTATGAATGAAATACGCCGGATACGCGGTAGGAGAGAATTTGCTCAAGCAAAACAACTGGAAGATTACTCAAAACTATGCGATCCGTCCCCAGTCGAAATGCCGCATCAAATTGAGGACAATCAAGAACGATTGCCATACAAAGAAGATTAAAATATATGGAAACATCCCAAGTGGTAAAAGATTTCAGAAAAAGTGTCGATGAGGCCATAAGCAAGATAAAAAGTTTAGAGCAATTTAGAGAGTCAGACAATATGGTCGATTATGTATTCAAGATCGGCCGAGAGATGTTTGATAAGCCCCTCGATATCAGAAGCGTAGCGTGGCTCATAGATACTGGAGGCCGACTTACAGGAGTATATGCCTATCTTGGTAACAAGGCATCACGCGCGCGTGCAATCCGCGACATATATGAGCAGAAGATTGATGAGGAGACCGCCAAGATAACAATAGAAGCATATAGGGACGCAGACTCAAAGATAATGCTTTCAAAAGCGATCGCAAAAAAGCAGGTAGCCGAATTGAGAGAATTCCTTGTAATCGCCGAGCAGGAAAAGAACAACTGGGAAAACTTATTAGCAGCAACCGAGAAATTGATCAGCTTCGCCCAGTCAGCAATAAAGGTCAAAGAAAGTGAACGATTCAGATCTAATCAAATGTCTGACGGACAACATCAATAATTAATTATGAAACAAATAATTTTAACTGCACTAATAATTTTTATATGCATCGCATTGCTTGTAAAATGGTTTAGTTTCTGTGATAGAATAGAAGGAGATTGGGGATTCTACTTGCTATCGGTGTTCCAATTTCGATTGGAATATCATTATTATTGTTAGTAATACTGCACTTATGAAAATCTTATCCCTATTCGACGGAATCAGTTGTGCACGAGTTGCACTCGACAAGGCAGGTATCCCTGTAGATGTTTACTACGCAAGCGAAATAGACAAATACGCCGAACAGGTATCTCACAAGAACTACCCGGAGATTATTCGGGTTGGGGACGTGAAGACGATCCATGAGCGGTTTGACATTGACGAACACTTCGGTGGGGGTATTGACCTCTTAATTGGAGGCAGCCCGTGCCAAGACTTATCTATCGCAAAGAAAGATAGAAAAGGATTAGACGGAGAACGGAGTGGTTTGTTTTGGGAATATGTACGAATACTCAATGAAATAAAACCAAAATATTTTATTCTTGAAAATGTTGCATCTATGCCAAAAGAAGCAAAAGATATTATTACAAAAACTCTCGGAGTAGAACCAATAATGATAAACGCAGCACTTGTTTCAGCACAACAAAGAAAAAGACTATTTTGGACAAATATACCGAATGTAGAATTGCCACAAGATAAGGGTATTTTGCTAAAAGATATTTTAGAAAGTGGTGATAGTGAAAGAATAAAATCATACTGCATAGATGCTTCATATTATAAAGGTGCAAGTTGGAAACAATACAAAGAAAAAGGAAGAAGACAACTTGTTATTGAATCAAAAAGAATAGGACAATTTGGAGCTGGAGGACAAGGAGATAGAATATATAGTATTGATGGTAAATCTATTAACTTATCTGCTAATGGTGGAGGTAGGGGTGCAAAGACTGGATTATATGCTGTTGCATTAAGAAATAGAGGAGAAGGAAAAAAGCCAGAGATAGGTGGAGAAAAAGCAAACGCAATGACCACTGTACAGACTGATAGTATGGTTATGGATAATTCAATAATTAGAAAACTTACTCCAATAGAATGTGAAAGATTACAAGGTTTATCAGATAATTATACTGAAGGAATTAGCAATACACAGCGTTATAAATGTTTAGGCAATGCTTTTAATGCAGATGTGATAGCACATATACTAAAAAATATAGTATAATAAAAGGAATGAAATTCACTATCTATGGAGAACTTACTGATTTGAACGCATACCTCAAAGCATTGAATTCGTATCGTCTTGTAGGCAGTAAAATTAAACGAGAAGAAACCGAGCGCGTTGCATACGAGATAAAGTTTGCAAAGATTCCAGCTCCAACAAAATATCCAATAAAGATAATCTATCGGTGGTATTCAAAGGATAATCGGAAAGATATAGACAATGTCTCTTTCTCAAAAAAATTTCTTAATGACGGAATGGTAATGGCTGGATTGATACCAAACGACTCTCGCAAATTCATATCAGGGTTTTCAGATGAGTTTTATATCGATAAAAATAATCCTCGCACCGAAGTTGAAATCTATGAATCCAATCCCACAAAAATTGAGAAATGAAATGGCGGCGGATCCATTTTATCAAGAGTGTTGTCTCACCGGAACACCTGCCCGATTCGAAAAAGTGGACTGGCATCATTGCTGGAAGTTTGCTAACAAGCAAATAAATGAGAAGTTTGCTATCGTACCCGTATGGTGGTATATGCATAGCCCACTTGGATCACCCGAAAGCGTTCATAATTGCCGGTTGACTGAAATACAAGTGAAACTCATATCACTCAATCGGGCCACGAAAGAAGACCTTGCAAAATATCCAATGGATTGGGAAAAGGAACGGAAGCGCTTAGAGTATGAATTGAATGAAAAGAAAGTTATCCACATTTTGAAAGTAGGCAAGTGATACGCAATATGGTATAATTATCTTAACAAATAAATCACATCGGCTGCGCGTTAAGGGTACAAAGCTGAACTCGAGAGCGCCTTTGCACTCTTGGCACGCCTGCCGAAAGAAATCAATGAAAAAAATCTATACCAACAAATCACGATCCATATTCGCTATCTATGATACCGATACAGACATTATGGAAATGCTGTATCCAATCGGATATCCGGACAAGGAAACAATAAAGCAGGTAGTCGAAACTGATGTCGTGATAGAAAATAAGAAGAAACCATTTGAACCAAAATCGCCGAAAGCAATAAAAAAGATTACTGGTGGAATTGGTAAAATTAAAACCTGCGGTATCTGTCACGAAGCAGGTCACATGACAAAAACCTGTCAGAAGAAAAAAGATTCCGAAAACAAGGTAGAATTGAATTATAGAATAAAAGCAACCGAAGATGATATTGTACGCATACAGGAATTGAAAGAATCCGGTATGAAATCCCACGAAGTCGCTGAGGAATTAACACTGCATCTTGCGGAAGTGAATAAACACTGGGTGAGTAATGAGTGCTGATAGAATTATGGTGCATCAATGGGGGTGGATCGAAAACACGACTACGCTGACGAGCTGAAAGTTATTATCGAGGATCCCCACTGGTGCATCATAGAGCAATGGTTTGTGCCATGCTCGCAGGTATGAAATATGCTTAGTGATTTCCATATTTCAGCGGTATGAAAGTACCGCACCTGCGAGGATGGCGAAAGCTATCCCCTCACTCATTGGTTTGATTAGCGCATCGCCTTGTGCGGTGCGTCATATATACAGCGAGATATCGATGTCTCCTCCAGTTCATGGCTGGCTCTGTATATATGACGAACTGTATAAGTTCAATATACCAACACTGAAATAGGTACCTTTCAACGCAAGGTGTTGGTATATAGCGGGGTAGACTAAAAGTAAGTCGTCGGTCTCATAAACCGAAGAAGTTGGAGCATTACCAATCCCTGCAACAAATATGAAAGTAAATCACATATTAAACAATGAATAAAGAACAGCAAAAAGCAATCAAAGACGCGATCCGTAAATTAAGAGTAAAGGCATCTGCGCGAAGGCATGAAGCCGAGCAACTTGATAAACAGGCCGACAAGTTGGAGGGAAGTACGGATGTATATTCACCCATCGAAAATGATGATGACTAATAAATACGCAGAGGAGGTATTGAATATCATAAGAGATTCAGTTGGGCCTATAACCGGACAAGAATTGGTAGATCGGGTCGGGATGATAGGTAGTAATACAGGACAGAAGATTAGAGAAGTCATTCATAATCTTCGTCTTAGTTGTTGGCCTATATGCGCGAATGGATATGGATATTTCTATGGAAATGAAAGTGATGTTGATAAGTTTATCGAAGAGTTTAAGAATCGTGTTGCATCGCAAAGAGAGGCGATTGATGGTATGATGAAGGGAAGGACATTAAAAGAAAATTCTCAGCCACTAATAAAACTATTTGAAACAGATGGATAATAAAGAACTGATGGCAACTTGTCCATCCTGCAATCAAGTCATATTCCGGGAAGGAGAGATAGAAATCAAAACATCATCCATCCCAATAATGACGATACGTACCATTTGCCCCCATTGCCGAAAGCGTGTTAAAATAGAGATAAAGGTAAAAACCGAAGTATCAAAAGACACATGAATATCATACAAGCCAAAAACTTTTCAAATAGGGCAGAAATCGATAATCATATACGGAACCTTACGGGGATGACAGTCGATCAAAAGACCGATCATCAAATCAAAGGAACGCGCAATGAGTTGGAACGGTTAGGATTATCAGATCGTAATATATTTTGGGGAATAAAATGTATCATATCGGATGATCCAACAACTCCAACGCCCCAAAGAGAAAAACCAAACAGAGGGGAAGTGCAACCATTCGGTATTAATCTTAATAAAAAATAAAAATGTCCAAACCAACAAAAACATACTTGGGCCGTGAAGCCCGCGAGAAGATATTAAAAGGAGTAAACGCAATATATGATCCCATCAAATTGGCACTTGGCCCAGCGGCCGGACGCGCACTGATGTATCGGACATATGGGCGCGGGCCACGCATCACTGAAGACGGAAATACTATCGTATCTGTCATCGAGCCAAAGAATGAAGCCGAGAAATTGGTAGCAGACGCATTCAAAGAGGCAACAAATAAGACGAATGAAAAGGCAGGCGACGGGACAACCACCACGACTGTCATTGCTGGTCATCTCATCAATGAGATATTTTCAAAATTACAGGAATCCGCACAGGCATATGCAATCAATGGGAATGTAAGTGTGCAGGAAACTCGACGAAAATTGCTTGCACTTTCAAAAGAGGTGCAGGAAAAAATCAAAGAATGTTCGAATAAAATCGAAACTCTTGAAGATCTCGAAAAGGTTGCCATTGTTTCTATGGGCGACGAGGAAGTCGGAAAGATTGTCGCTAAAGTAGTATGGGAAGTAGGTACAGACGGATTTGTTGATGTTGTAGACGGATACAAAGGCGAACTTGAAACAGAAGTGATCAAGGGAGCACGATTCCCTGCAAAGCCGGGAGCAAAGGCATTTCTCAATAATCCAAAGAGATTTGAAATGATTGTAGAGGATTATCCTGTGTTCCTTACGAACTACAAATTTGATAACGAACAGCAAGCACGACAGACATTTGAGCGTCTGCTGAAGACAACAAAGAAGCTATGTGTTATTGCTCCCGACTTCTCCGATCAAGTTCTTTATTCGATGGTGCAAACAGTCAAAGCAGGAGTATTCATTATGCCTGTCAAGGTTCCTTCTCTCCGCACAGAACAGTTTGAGGATCTTGCAATCTATTTCGGAGCGAAGTTTATCGACAAGAACACAGGGCAGAAACTCGGTACAGTCGAGGAACGAGATCTTGGATTTGTAGAAAAACTTGTAGTCAAAGATGAGGAAAATCGAGAGGACGCAATCGCGCTCGGAGGGAGAGGATGTGTAGAGGCAGAAGTTGCTATCAATGAACTTGAAGCAAAAGTGACTTCTCCAGTATCAGATCGAATCGCAGTGCTTAAGAGTCAGATTATTGAGGAGCGAATCGAATCTCATAAGAAACTACTCGAGCGCCGGATCGCTTCCCTTGCCTCCGCTGTAGGAGTAATCCGAGTAGGTGCATCAACTTCATCCGAAGCACTCCCATTGAAGTTAAAGATCGAGGATGCTCAATATGCTTGTAAGGCAGCGATGGAAGAAGGATATGTAAAAGGTGGAGGACTGTGCCTGAAAGAGATAGCAGATGAAATGCCTGACTCCATTGTTTCCGCATCCCTGCGCGCCCCGTATGAGCAAATTCAATCCAATAACGAGGGGCCATTGGAAATTGGAGACGAAATCATTGACCCTACAAAGGTAGTACGACTCGCGGTTAAACACGCAATAGAAGTCGCCGCAAACCTTATAACAGTAAAGATTCTTATTCCGGAAATTGAGGAACAGGCACCGGCAGAAGGATATTATGCAATTGCAACCGCATTGAATCGAGGGAACGCACTCGTAGCAAAGAAGGAAGGCATAATGAAAGAGAATCTCGATGAGATGAATAAGGATTTAATGCAGAAATTTGAGGATGAAGACGGCAGGGATTAAAGGTCGCTAATAAATAAAAACACTACAATGGCACAAACATCGCGCGCAAGCAAAAATCAAATTTATAAGGCGAAGGGTAAGTATCCATCTATGACAAAGGGAGCAACCCAAACGGATGAGATGGAGCATGGATCAAAAGGAAAGAAGATGAAAAAGATTGAAAAGGTCATGCACGAATTCAAAGAAGGAACGCTCAAGAGTAGCAGTGGAAAGAAAGTGAAAAGTCGCAAACAGGGTATTGCGATTGCTATGAGTGAAGCAGGAATGAGCAAGAAAAAGAAATAATATTCACCCATCTTCGGATGGTGTGCTGAGGAGATATGTCGACGCGCCAAAAAGTCCCACTGTATTAATGGTCAGAGGGTGCATATCTTCTCAGTTTACTATCCGAAATATGACCAACAAAGCAAAACGATATTATGAGAATATATACGGAATCAAATGGGATGACATGAATCCATCAATGCGCGAACAACTTGAACTGGCCGAGATGGATAAGATCCCACCAAAATGCGAAAAGCGGTTGACAAAGTATGAGCGATATAAATATCACACATTTCCTAAAAAGTACGATGAAACTATCCAAAATAAAACCATACGAAAAGAATGCAAAGAAGCATCCTGCGGCACAGGTAAAGAAAGTCGCAGCATCTATTCAAGAGTTCGGATTTAACCAACCGATAGTCTTGGATGAAAACAATGTGATTATTGTAGGACATGGAAGATACGAAGCAGCCAAACTACTAGGACTAACTGAAGTACCCGTTGTACAGGCAAAATTGACCCAAGAACAGGCTAATGCGTACAGACTAGCAGACAACAAGCTAAACGAGAGCGAATGGGATATGGGATTAGTGATAGAGGAGCTAAAAGGATTGTCTAATGAAATGCTGGACTTAACTGGGTTCGATAGTGATTTAATAATAGAGCCAGATGATAAGGATGATGAAGTCCCAGAATTACCAGAAGAACCTATAAGCAAATTAGGAGATATATACCAACTTGGGAACCATAGAGTTATGTGCGGAGATAGTACGAGCATAGAGGATGTTGAGAAGTTAATGGGTGGTATGAAAGCTGATTTATTACACACAGACCCACCATACGGCATTGACTATGAAGGTGGAAGTAAAAAAAGAGAAAAAATAGCTAGTGATGCTATAGATATATATCCATTTTATTATACTGTATTAGTAAACTGTCTAGCAGTTAGTAAGAATGGAGCAAGTGCTTATATATGGCACGCGTCTAGTGAAACACATAATGCTATAAATGCATTTATAGATGCTGGGTGGGATTATAAGCAATATATTATTTGGAATAAGCATAATAGTACATTTGGTAGACAAGATTATCACTGGAAACATGAACCAGCAATATATGGATGGGCTAAGAATGGAAGTCATAGTTGGCATGGAGATAGAAAACAAACAACAGTATGGGATATAGAAAGACCATCTAAATCAGATAGTCATCCCACTATGAAGCCAATAGATTTATGCCAAAAAGCTATATTAAATAGCTCTAAATCTGAAGATATAGTGTTGGATATATTTTTAGGAAGTGGAAGCACGCTAATAGCATCAGAAAAAACAGGTAGAATATGCTATGGTATGGAACTAGACCCCAAATATGTAGATGTAATTATAAAAAGATGGGAAGATTATACAGGAAATAAAGCAGTAAAACTATGAAAGCGGAAACAATAATGGATGTTTATAAGCTGGCATATATTGATTTTGGATCTGATATCACGATAGATCAGGCAAGAAAGTATTTTGATATAAGTTGCGAAAAATTGTTTAAACTCGTATTCTTAAATAAATACCGAATGGTAGCACAAAAATACGAAACACGGTTAATGAATCAAAGAGTGAATAATGCAAGGCATAGGAATGCTTGGTGGGGAAGCGTTATGAGTACAGATGATAAAAGTATCAATGCTCAAACCGCAATTGTACTATTGAAAGAACAGAATTTCAGATGCAATATATGTGATTGCTATTTAGTAAAAAGTAAAGAAAAACAATTGGATCATATAAAGCCAGTATCTAAAGGAGGCGAGCATAAAATAGGGAATGTGCAATGGCTTTGTAAAGTATGTAATCTGAAAAAGGGAAATAAATATGAAAACTAAAAAGAAAACAGGGCCAAAGGATGACTATAAATGCACCAAAGAGGTTGTATTAAAATTGGAACACGCTTTTTCAATAGACGCAACGATAGAGGAGGCCTGTTATTATGCAGATATAAGCAGAGATACCTATCATAGATGGGTAAAGAAAAATCCTAAATTATCTGACAAATTTGAGCGGTTACGACAAAAGCCAATACTATTAGCACGACAAACAGTTGTAAAAGACCTTGATAGCCCCGATGGAGCGCGTTGGTTCTTGGAAAGAAAAAAGAAACATGAATTTAGTACAAAGGTTGAAACCGATGTGACTTCGCTCGGAGAGAAGATCACAGGAATAAATTATATCGTTCCCGATAATAAAAAATAATCATGCAAATTCAAAAAACATTCACATTTAGTTTTAGTATAGAGGGTCGTGCATATAGCTTCACAGTACACGCAGAGACAAAAGAGGAAGCAATAACAAGACTTGCCAAAGACCTTGGCATTATCGTTAATGAAATAGCGGAATCCATAGTATAATAATTATGAAAATATATTTTAGAATACCATTCACATTTTATTGGATTGGAAAGGTTGGACTATTCGATCCTATAAAGCAAGAGGCAACAGGTAAATATTATCTTTGTATAGTCACAAAAAATTGGGATGAAAAAGAATCCCATTATTACTGGAAGATAATAAAATGAATAAGGATGAACAAAAATGGATAACATTCGAAATAGAGAATGGATGGATATGTGTGATGCCGGAAAAAGATACTAAACCTCACGCGAAGATAGTGCTTATAGAACCGGGTGGAAACCAATTTGCTCAAGTTGCCGGATGGGATTGCCCTTGCAGACCTCATGTAGACTGGATGAATAAAATGATCGTCCATAACTCATTTTTAGAAAATGACACTCGAAATACGACCGACACAAAAACAACACCTTGTCTATGAGGCATTAAGAAATAAATTGATAGATTCAGTGTTCTTTGGTGGTGGTGCGGGAGGCGCAAAAAGTTGGTTGCTTTGTGAAAGTCGTTTGATAAACGCATTGCAATTTCCCGGTTATCGATCATTTATAGGCAGAAAGGAACTGAAACGATTGATGCAATCAACATACATCACTTGGAACAAAGTATGCGCGTGGCATAAGATACCAGCCGGGACTTGGAAACTGAATGGACAGTACAATTACATTGAGTTTACGAATGGGAGCAGAATAGATCTTCTTGATGTTGACTATATGCCATCCGATCCATTGTATGAGCGATTCGGATCACTTGAATATACCGATGGCGCGCTCGAGGAAGCCGGAGAGATACATTACCTCGCATATGATGTCTTGAAGACGCGTATCGGCCGCCATATGAATCAAGAGTTTGATATCAAGGCGACAATGCTCATTACAGGAAACCCAAAGAAGAACTGGACGCATACGACATTTTATAAACCATTCAAGGCAGGAAAGTTGCCGGAAAATCTTTGCTTCGTACAATCGCTCTATCTTGATAATCCATATACCGCAGATGAATACGGAAAGCAGTTATCGCAAATAACCGATCGGGCTACAAAGGAGCGCCTTATGTTCGGGAACTGGGACTATGACGATGACCCGACAGTTTTAATGGCATACGACGCGATTACAGACCTCTTTACCAACACAGTCGACCAAAGCACCGATAAATACCTTATCTGCGATGTAGCGCGACAGGGAGGGGATAAAATCACTATCTCATACTGGGAGGGAATGCTTGCGAAAGAACTATGGGAGTTTCAATATCAAGGGTTGGACATAACAGAGCAAAAGTTGCGTACTATTGCAAGTGAAAAGCAAATACCATTCTCTCATATCTGCGTAGACGAAGATGGAATGGGTGGTGGACTCGTAGATAATATGAAAGGCATCAGGGGATTCGTGAATAACTCTGCACCAATAGAACATGAGACATCCATTGATTCAAAGATAAAAGTACGGCCGAACTATAAGAACTTGAAATCACAATGCGGATTCATGCTCGCCGATGAAGTTAACAATCATCGAATTGCGATCCACTGCCAAAACGAAGATATTAAAGAACGGATGTGTGAAGAACTATCCGTAATCAAACAAAAGGACGCGGACAAGGAAGGCAAGTTGCAGATCAATGCAAAAGAAGATGTGAAAGAATTGCTTGGAAGAAGTCCTGACTGGTCAGATAATCTTTTGATGAGAATGATATTCAAACTGAAGGCCCCAGTGATAAGCTATACAATAAATATCTCCGCACCAAAATGGAAAGGATATGGACGGCGTGCTTGAAATTAATATGAAATATATAATCTTAACAATTAAGCATAAATGGTTTGTGTTACTTGCAGGAATAAAATTGAGGGTACCCATGTGGCAACTAATAATGCACGATAGTTCAAAGTTTAGACTGTGGCGTGCATATAACAATCAATTTTTTGGGGATAAGTCAATGAATAACGAGTTTGCATATGCGTGGCTTGAACACCAAAATTGCGAGAAGCACCATTGGGAATACTGGATACCGAGAAGTAGTCATAATAAGGTTGATTCATTAATGTCTAATATTGAACCATTAGATATGCCGGAACGATATATACGAGAAATGATTGCAGATTGGCTGGGTGCAGGTAGGGCATATGAAGGTAAATGGCCATCAAAAAATAATTGGATTTGGTTTAATAATAACCGAGAAAGAATATATAAAAATCTTCATCCACGAACTCGAAAAATGATAGATATTATTATTGATATTTATTTATAAAAATTATATTATGAAAATAAATAATGGATGGCCACCAAACATAGAGAAGATCCAGCAGATATTTGATCTGTCAAACCGAAAGCCAGTATTCACATTCGGGGATACAATCTATAATCCATACGGATTTGATATTCCCGAACATTTATTCGTCCACGAATCAGTACACGCGCAACAGCAATCCAATCCGTCTGAATGGTGGGCGCGGTATTTAAAAGATAGTGAGTTCCGTCTATCACAGGAACTTGAAGCATATCGAAAACAATATCAATATGCCGCAAGGACAATAAAGAATAGAGAGGTGCTATTCAGATTCCTTCATACGATAGCAAAAGACTTGTCAAGTGAGATGTATGGGTATATAATAAATTACGAAGACGCGATAAAACAAATCAAACAATAATTAACGCCTAAGGGCTTTGTACTTCTAAGGAATTACAGGGCATTTTTATTATGATAGGTGAACTCACAAAAAACACACCAATCGCGGCATATCAACCAAAGCAGGAAATTATCGACCTCACAAAAATAGTGCGGGACGCATACGCTTGTGGAGATGAGATACTAAACCGATCGTGGCCAGAGCTGAACGGTTATTCTGTCATTGACCGGATGAATAAAGATCAGCGAACATTCCAAAGCTTCGTAGACGAAACAGTTGATAATCCAGACGAAGCGTGGAAATGGATCGGAACGCGCTCGCTTGCACGAAAGAAAGCATTTGGACTGCACGCGCATATGACTACAAGCTATGTAGTGCCGGGAATCGTCCCGCAGAACAGCGCACAGGATGAAGATAGGGAAATGGCCAATGCAATGCGCGACATCGTAGAGTGGCAGACAGTCAACTCGAACTACAGAGATTCGTACCTGCTTACAACAATGGGAATGCTGGTAAATCCTGTGACCTATATGCAGGCAGATTACTGCGAAGTGTACCAAGAGATTAAAGAGCGCACCGATTCAGGATACGAGATAAAGGAAATACTCGATGAAGTATTATCGGGATTGAATTGTAGGGTATGGAGCGCCGATCAGATTCTTATCAGCAATGCATACGAACAGGATATCCAGCGTCAGAAAAGCATAATTAAAAGACGATGGGTAGATTATTCAGAACTTGAAGCAAAATATGGAGAGCATGATAACTGGGGATTCCTACAGCCGGGAGTCAATATGATATTCAATGACTCAGACGGACTATTCTACAGCGTAAAGGATGACCAACATCAGACACTCGTACAGGAAATAATCTTTGAGAATCGAAGGGATGACTCTGAGATATGTTTTCTTGGAGGAATATACTTCGGGGCCGATGATGTCGACTGGAATCCAATAAAGCATCGAGATAACCGGAATGCTCCTAAATATGACTTTGTACCATTCGGATATCATAGGGTAAACGAACATTTCTTCTACTATGCTTCGATGATGAATGAAGTAGGATGGGACGACAAGTTAATCGATGCAATGTATCAAGTGACAATGAACCGAGAGTTTATAGATCTTGAACAGCCAATACTATTTACCGGAATTGATAAGGTAGACACATCAGTAAGGTTCCCCGGTGCGGCAGTCGCAACATCGAATCCCGATGCAAAGGCACAGCCACTATTCCCACAGAAGGCAACAAATCCTTACAATGCTTTGCAGACCATAGAGGACTCAATGTCTGAGGCAACAATATCAGAAACTCAGACAGGAAATTTGCCTGCTGCAAGCACAAAAGCAACTGCGATAGCAAGCGCCGACAGGGCTGCGCGAATCCTATTGTCAGGAGTAATGAAATCGCTCGGTAACTCAGTATGTCAGATGGGCAGTTTGCTTGTAGATATCGCCTTACAGCACCTCACAACCGCAGAGATTGACGAATTGACAGGAAGCTTGAAGTACAGAGAATTCGTTCTTGAGAATCAAGTCATTGACGGAAAAAAGATGGCAAAGCGCATTCGATTCGATGAAGCATTGATGGGCAACCCAATGTCTGATGATCAAAAGAAGGAGTACAATATGAAGCTCCTCGAGGAATCGGGATATCCGGATAACAAACAATCGATCTACTCAATCAATCCGAGTCTGTTCTCAAAGATGAATTATCTTACCCGCATTGAAGTGGATGAGATGATGCCGAGAAATCAGGAATTTGAGCGATTGATTGCTGAGAGAATGTATACATTACTGCGACAGGATCCACTCATTGAGCCGGAGGCACTGGTTAGAATGTTGGTAAACAGTTCTTCTCCACAGAACGGAGATAGATTGATAGCAAAGCCAAAGGAAGATACCGGTCAGATGGCAGCACAGATAATGGGAGGACAAGAGAGGGGCAATACGCCAAATCTTCCCGCATTACCTGCTGAATTAACTCAAGGACAGATGTAATAACAAAGGTCGTAAATCAATAAAAATAAAACTATGCAAATCGGAAATTTTATCCTACAAAACGCAGACAAATTACATCGAGTCATCAATGGAACTATCGGTTCTAATGGACGGATGGAAGGAGGTATCGGCGAGAAAGCATCCGACGAGGAAAAACTCGCTGAATACGATCGACTCGGTGGACTCATCACAACCCTTGAAGGAGAGAAGATCGAGACAGGGACTTTCTATGACTTCGTAAAGCGACAGCCAAAGAAAGATATCACAGTGAGGATTGCAAAAGCTCCAAATAAAAATGGAGTGAAGATCAAAGAGGAAAATGTTGGAGATGTAGAAGCAGTTGGAAAAAAGAAAGGTAAAAAGGTCGTTGTGAAATACGACGATGAAGACGAATGAAAAAATGGATCATAAAAAAACTGAATGGGTTTACTGATATTGATGATGCGATCAATCACATCAGAAATATACAGGATGCCGACAAGAAGGCAGAAATACTTTCTGAGGCAGTAAAAAAACTCTATTCGTGTATTGGCCCCGATGATATCTTGAGACAGGATGGCGGACAATGGATATTCAAAGGAAGACCGCTACAGAACATTGAAGTTGCGCAGTTGCGCGAGGAAGCGCAGGCATTGCGAACAATGAAACTGTGGTCGGTCATTCGTCTCGATATAAAATACCAACTTGGTAAAAAGATGTTTGAGGAGGCGCGGTGCAAAGACGATTTGGTGTGGGGTCAATTGACAACATTCCTTAACGATATAATTCAGTCGAGAATAAAATCGTTGTAGTTGCATTGCTGTTTGAAAAGTGTAATAATTAAATTAATACAAAAGGCCAAGGCCATCTCGCTCTAAGGAGTGCAGATGGCTTTTGTTCTTTTGATGCCTACGCGGGCTAAAAACGCGATGCTACAATATGGCTGGAGAAAATAAGGACGAGGCAGCAAAGTCCGAAGAAGAAACCAAACAGGTTGATGATTCAAAAAATGCTGACGGATCGGACAAAGCATCTGTCGAAGATGAAAAGACCGAGACGAATCCTTTCGAAGCAGAACTTGCAAAAGAACGGGAACGCGCAGATAAGGCCACTCAGGCCGCTGCCGATCTTGCTTTTAAATTGCGTGGTAAAAAGCGTGAAGGAAAAGCAGATGAAGACGATAAAAAGGACGAAGAAGATGAGGAAGATAAGCCACTGACGAGGCGCGAGATGGACGATTTGCTTGCACAGGAAAGGCAGAAGACCCGCAAAGAGTTGCAGGCCAGAGCCATTACTGAAATAGCAAAGAAGCTATCTAAAAGCGAACCGGAGGCGCAACTCATTATCGAGATCCATAAAAATCGTACATTCCCCGAAGGTATGTCATTGGATGAACAGTTAGAGGAGGCACACGCTATCGCAAATCATCGAAAGATGAAGGCCGAAAATGATGAGCTTCGTCGAAAAGTTGGTAGCAAAGAAACTGCAACCGACTCAGTTGTTGGAACACATAAGGATCCCCCAGCCGCAGATATTCCAAAAATGTCAGCGAAAGATACGCAAGCATTGATCGCTGTCGGATATAAATGGGATGGGAAATCTCAAATGTTCGTAAAGCAATTAGGGAACGGAAAAGTTTTGATGCACAACCCAAAAACTGGACAGACAATACATACCAGCAAATAACTTCGAAAATTATTCACATTAAAAAATAAATTGTTAAGTTATTTTTGAAAGCGGTACTATGTGATTATGAAATATTCTAAGATAAAGCAAGATCATATAGTACCGCTCTCAAAAGGAGGCACTGATAACATAGAGAATATACAACCTCTATGCCTAAGGTGTAATATCCAAAAACAAACAAAAACGATTTATTACTAATTTGTCCAGAGGAGATATTAGCGTGATCGGCGTTTCAGGCGGCGCTCACCCATATCGAGTAGCGGCTTCCGCAACTCGTGGGTACGCTGGCGAACCGATCAACTCTCTTGCTGCGCGAACGGCTGGTGTGGCTGATGTAAACACTGTAGTAGTGCTTACTGACACCAAACCGATCATTGGAACCGACAACTTTGTTGGTATCGCACAGGAGAACATGAAGGTAAATTCTGCTGGTACAGTTGTTGCACACTCACTCAATGTGATCGTGCCAATTCCAAATTGTACCCGTATGCGAGGAAAAGCAAAAACGGCAGCAAGTATTGATACTGACGCTGAATTGCTTGGAATCTTGTTTGATGAAGTAACATTTGATCTGACTTCAGCAGTCTACACGATTGATGAAGCAGCCGCTGCAAACACAAGTGGCCTTACCATTGTTGATGGAGACATCCGCAAGGGAACGCTTGATGTAACTGTCGATGCACGCGCGATGAGAAAGGAAGTATCTTAACCACACACTGATTTATGAGTAACATTACTGGAGGATTTACAGCCGAACTATCGCCGGATGCAGTAAAGACTGCAATCGATGCGGTAATGTGGGAGAATTATGATCGCGAGCAATTGCCATCATACCTCTCAGCAAATGATGCATCAGCTTTCAAAGTAGCTGGCATCGACACCCTCAAATTCATCTATGATGAAGATTCCAATGTGGGTATGTTTGAGGAAACTGGAGAGCAGGGCGAAATCGTTCGAACCGATTCAAACATCGGAAATCAGACGACTGCTTCCATCGTTAAGTACATGAAGTCAATACCGATTTCATGGGAGGCATTCAAGGCAGACAAGACCGGCAAGCGTGAGAAAATCGGTTCCCAAATTGGAGACCGAGCGCGCATGACCCGTGACTTCAAGTCAGTCTTGAACACCTACGGAGATGCGTTCGACGGATCGGTTTCGACCACTCCGGACGGAGACGCAGCGGCATCAAACTCTCACACCACTTTGACCGGCGTAAATGTCGACAACTTGGAGACGGGAGCAATGGCACCGGATGCAATGTGGACTGCGGTAACATCATTGGCCAACCAAAAGGCACAGGATGGAGAGCCGGGTTCCTACATGTTTGAAACATTGGTCATTCCGTTCAATCTCTATAAGACAGCGAGAGAAGTCATGAACTCCGTACTCGCACCAAATAGCGGAGAGAACAACTTGAACATTTTCGATACCGATTATGGTCAGGTGAACATTAAGGCATCGGTATATCTTGGATCTACTTACAATGGAGCTACGAATGCAAATACTTCGTACCACTTATTGTCAGGGAACCATCAGGTAACCCGAAAGGTCTTCTCTGAATTGAACACGGATACGATTGAGCCAAAGTATTCTGATACCGATTCATGGGAAATCCGCGCCCGATTTGCTGAAGTAGCATTTTGGGGATCGTGGAATGGATATGTCGGATCCAACGGAAGCGCTTGAGATTATTAACCATAAACTATAACCAGCTATGAACAACTCTCTTAAAACTTTCGGCATTGTCTTCGTGGCAGCGCTGTTAGCGTTTTTCATTGGTGCATGGCTTGGTAATAATCAGTCAGGCACCTTCGGGGCAAGCGGTATTACCCGCTACCCGAATTCAGGAATGGCCATGAAGTTTCTCAAACTTACTTCTACACCGGGAACTGCAACAGCAGGATCTGATGGGGAATTGCTTTTGGGAGCTTTGGGCTTCGATTCAGGATCTGTGATTCAGGAACACAGTTGCAATACTGTATCCTATAATCCGCCAGCATTGGGAATTTATTCATCGGCAACATCATCGGCAACTACGACTATCGCATTGGTAGGCGCAGTAGCTGGAGATACTTGTCTTGCATCACTCACCACTGCTACTACAACGGATGCGGATCTTGCTTGTCATATCAATGCAGCAGGAACAAGTACATTAACTGTCTACAATGTAGGAGCTACAGCACTTGATCTTGCAACTGGTACGGCACGCGTCTGCTATTTCGGTTACTGATTCGGTTTCCTACTCGGCCCATTATGTGGGCCGGGATAGGAGACTGAATATATTCATCTAAATAAACATTATGAAATATATAGCAACAATAATCTCAATAATCGCCCTTGCATTTGGGGTATTTGCATTGATGGGAGGGGCAAAAAATAG
>JAEHJW020001349.1_pt1 | contig 30250 bp, 21 predicted proteins | sample 9271431 | NCBI WGS metagenome assembly JAEHJW02 | reverse complement strand
AGGAGCACCTATAATATTCCCCATATTTTTATCTAAATATGTAGAAATATCAACTATTTGATCTTCGCTATATCCTAAAGACTTTAGACCACGAGGAATTTCTTGAGCTGTAAATTGCATAGTACCACCACCAACAAGTTTCTTCGTTGTCATAAGCCCTAAAGATGGCTCAATACCTGTAGCATCACAACCCATTAAAATTCGTATAGTTCCAGTGGGTGCCAAAAACGAGGCTTGGCTATTACGCACACCGCTAACGCTACATTCGTTATTTGCATATTTCCAATATTCAATAGCTTTCGCATGAATACCTTTATTAATATCTACTTGTAAAGCAACATGAGAATTAGCAAGCTCTATGTTTTTTTCATCGGCCTTAATCGCCTCATCTAAATGCATTTTTAAGACTTTCTGTATTGCATCTTTATTGATACTGTAACCATCAAATGGTCCAACTATCTTAGCAATATCGGCACTTGTAGCATAAGATACTGCCGTAAGTAAAGATGTAACAGACGCAGCAAAATCACGTCCTAAATCAGAGTCATAGGCGACTCCCATTGCCATAAGAGCAGCACCTACATTTGCATGTCCAATACCTATTTCACGAAACTTACGAGTATTATCCCCAATAGTTTCTGTTGGATAATCTGCAAAACAAATACCTATATCTTGAGCTAGAAAGACCAGGGAGGTTATATGAGCAAATGTCTCTATATCAAAAGTGTTATCATCATTAAGAAAATTTAGAATATTGAGTGATGCAAGGTTACATGACGAATTATCTAAGTGCATATATTCTGAACAATTATGACTTACAAATCCAGTTAACACACCTGTGTCATGATTTTCTTTTGTAATAACTACAAAATTATTATGACCTGGTACTTCGCCATCATAGACATCTTCTTGCCCATCAAAATCTACAGAAATAACTCGTAAATTTGAAATATCCCAATCTGCGCCAGAAATAGTGTGACATAAACCATCTGCCGTAAGTGTAGAAGCAAATGGCATTAAAATATCTTCATGATATAAATCTTTAACATGCGTATAAATGCCTGAAATAAGCATAATTCTATGATCGTCTGTAGCTCGAAAATAGCTACCGTCACTTAATGTAACCTTATAAACATCAGCATTTTGACGTGTAAGGCGAATATTGCGCATTATGCCCATATCGACTTTGCCTTCGAGATTACCAGTAAACACTTCTGTATCTTGTCCAACTAAGTCTTTTATTGGTACCGCTCGTCTTTGATCGGTAACAGCAATTAATGTATCACTAGTAAAACATGGGTTGCTAGCATTAATACGGCCTGCATTTGGAGCTGTATGCCATTTATTTATTGTTGTATCGAATTGAACTCCTGGGTCAGCACATTCCCAAGCAGCCTCAGCGATTTGACGAAGTAGTTCGCGTGCTTTGACTGTCTTAGTAATACTACCATCTTTACGAGATAGTAGATTCCAGTTATCATCTTCTTCAACAGCCCGCATAAATTCATCTGTTAGTCTTACAGAATTATTAGCGTTCTGATACTGTATCGAAAAACTATCTTTACCATCTAAGTTCATATCGTAGCCAGCGTCACGAAGAACACGAGCTTTACGTTCTTCAAGAGCTTTACACCAAATAAAATCTTCTATATCCGGATGGTCACCATCTAAAATAACCATCTTGGCTGCTCTACGCGTGTTGTGAACTACGATGCCAGAACCAACATTATAATCTGTTGCATTATTTGACCAAATAACAAAATTATGTCCATCTAGAATGCTTCTATCATCAGGAGAGTTATCGTCAACTTCTACATCAAAAACATCGAATAATTCACCGTTACCAATATCTTGAATTTTAATAAAATTATAAACTTTATTTTCTATATCGTTATAACAATCAATACTAAGTCCACAAATAGTCATACTAGAATTTAAATCAGCAGCTTTTATATATTCGCCATTTGTAAGTCGTACAGGATGGTCAGGAGTAATATCAAATTCGCCATTATCTGTAATAAGATTTAATAATGGCTTTTTTCCGCTTTTAAAAGCTTTTGCTTTATTAGATACAAAACATTGTTTTTGTGGACTATAAGACAAAACTGTAAAATCTGTACCCAATTCTGCTAAATCTTCAACAGCAACCGCACCTTTTTCAATAGTATATACCTTTGTCCAAGGAGCTAAGCATTTCCCCCCAGACTTAATAGTCCCAGCGGACGAGTCTGCCCCGCGCATAAACGAAACTGGACCAGAGGCTTTACCTTTACCACTAAGAGTTTCATTTGAGCCACGTAAAACAGATAGGTTTACACCTGACCCAGAACCACCCTTGAATATAATTCCCTCTTCTTTATACCAATTGAGGATTGATTGTATATTATCTTCAACAGATAAAATAAAACACGCTGATATTTGTTTTGGAACCTCAGCTCCGCTTTTATATTTCTGCACCCCAATGTTGAACCATACAGGAGAGTTAAAAGCAAACTTTTGTGTAATAAGCGCATATTTCAGCTCATTAGAAAAAATAATTGCGTTTTCTTCGTCCAAATAGCCGTATTGTATACTAGCCTCTGCGAAAGTATCGACTATCCTGTCTACAACTTGCTTAAGAGATGTTTCACGTTCATCTGTATTTTGCTCTCCCCAAAAATACTTTTCCGCTAAGACATTAATAGAATTATCTTTCCAAAAAACAGGAACTTCAACATCTTTTTGTTCAAAACTTATATTACCTGTTTTGTAGTTTTTAATAACAGCATCTTTTTTAGTCCATTCAACTAAAGAATATGGATCAACCCCTTCTGGTACAAAACGTCTTTGTAGTTGCAAACTATTTTTAGTCTCGCTAATAAGAGACATTTTCCTCAACTTCCTTTATTAGATATTTGTGATATTACTGATATATTTTAAAGTGCCATTTTTTTATTGGTCAGTAAGTATATATTCTATACAATAGATGCCGTAAAAATTGATCAAAAAACATGCTTTCTACATGCGAATTTGCTTTTTTATGTTAAATGTGATACTATTATAAATGTGCTTTATCCAAGTATATATAGCTATAGTCAAGATATCCCTAAATGGATTAAGAAAGATGGGATTGGACTTGCTTTAATACTCACACTTGGTTTTGTACAAGAGTTTGACAGAGCCGAAAAAGCTAATGTGGATTTATATAGTTTAATTCAAGAAGAACCTATGCCAACTGGACATAATGGAATGGATGCTCTTTTGGCAGGTTTAATTGAATGGAGCTGTTATAATAAAAAACTCCTTGTACCGTCGTGGGTTAATAAAGACAGATTTTTTGCTAAACCGATCTTGCATGCATTCGACACGATTGGGAAAACGCAATACACTATCGCACATACTCCGCTAGCATTTTTTAGACACGGAGTATGGATTGAAAAAAGTTCATTGCAATATATATAAAACATGGATACAAAAGAATTACACAATTTATTACATGAATTAGCAAATGATCTTGTAAGCAAGGATATAAACTCTTGTCTTTTTATATTAGATAATTGTATTACTGTAATAACTTGTTTTAATAATCGCACAACTATCAATACAAATGGATTGTTTCCAAATCAAGAAGAATTTTTATCATCTGTACGTAAAATTGCTAAAAAACACAACCTTAGTCTAGATTGGATTAATGAAAATTTAGATAATTTGATTAAATCCCATAATGATCCGAATCAACATGTTATTTTTTCCTCTCCTGGACTAGAGATTGGGTTTGCTTTACCAGAATATATATTTACTGCAATGCTGTATGCATCTACAGAAAAAGATAAAGAAGACATTCGTACTCTTAGTAACCTAATTGGAATAAAAAAATCCGAAGAAGCACTTAATATTTTTATACAAACTTTACCCTCTTCATTATTTTTAGATGCTACTGTTACAAAAAGAATAACTAGTCTTTTAAATAATATTTGGCAAAATACAAAATTATCTGAGCCAAAAATCAAAATAGATTTCAATGCTCAGGAATACCCCCTTGATGTAAATAGTTTAGAAACAATTTAATTATTAGTTTTTCTAGTACGGCTTCACATAAGCAACTATTACATCAAATTATAGAAAGTCTTAACATAACACGATAAATATATTAGATTATCTTACAAATGTCCCGCAAGAAATGTACTATTCCACCTGGTTATATTCTTAGGGCTCTTAACAGATAGAGATATTCTTAATTTATTCTAAATTTTCTTAATATTTACTATGAAATAATGTATAATTACTAACAAATGATTACCCTAGAGGATAGATTAGAGACATCCGAGAAAGATAATGAGTTTCTTTTAGATATCTATAATCTCTTTTCTATAATAAAACATAATCTTTATAAAGAGTTATATGTAAAGAAGTCTAATCCTAACGAAACAAAAACTCTCTTTATAAAGAGATTTGGTATTACGGGGAGACAATATAACTCAATCTACAACGAGTTACGAGCTAGTATTAGTTCTATCCAAGAATTACAAAAATTTAATAAAACTAATCTCGAAGAAAAGATATCTTCAGCTAAGAAATGGATATTAACAAAAGAAAGAAAAGTTAATTCTCTTTCTAAAAAGATCAATATTTTTACTAAAAAGATCTCTCAACATAAACCAATAGACTCACAAGAACTATCTAAGTTTATAAAAGATAGAAAATCATTACTTTTCAAAATCCATAATAAGAAACGATATCTATATTCTTTAGAACAGAAGTTATCCAAATTGGAAAACGACATAAGCCAAGGTAACGCTAGTATTTGTTTCGGTTCTAAAGATTTGTTTCGTAAACAACATAATCTAAAAGATAATAAACATCTTTATAAAAATCACCAAGAATGGTTAGAAGGTTTCCGTTTTGCAAGGGCTAATCAAGTCTTTTTCTTAGGATCAAAAGATGAGACTTCTGGTAATCAGAGTTGTACTTATATAAAAGAGACTAACAGTCTTAGAATAAGAGTCCCGTCTTGTTTAGAATCTAAATACGGGAAGTATTATTGTTTGTCTTTCCCCAAGTTCAAAGATAAACCTAAATCTAACTATAATCGACATATGCAAGTTGTAGAGGCACTAGAGAGAGCTACAAAGAATACAAGTCCTATTTCCTATAGGATAATTACCAAGAAATACAAAGATTCTCTTAGGACTTATTTACAAGTAGTTTTTACACCAGACTCGGTAGATATTGTTACCTTGCCCGAACTAGGGGCTATTGGTGTTGATCTAAACGCTAACCATGTTGCGGTAGCTAGTTTAGATAGGTTTGGGAATGTTCTACCTAAACAATGTAAAAGAATTAATATTTCTATCTATAAAAGATCCTCAGAACAAATAGAGGCCAATCTATCCGATGTTGTTGTAGCTATTGTAAAACAAGCAAAAGAGTCTAAGAAACCTATTATTGTTGAAAAACTAGATTTTACCAAGAAAAGAAATTCTCTTAGAGAACAAAACCCAAAATACTCAAGGATGTTATCATCTTTTGCGTATAAGAAGTTCTATTTATTACTTGAATCTAGATGTAAAAAAGAGGGTGTTGAGCTACTTTTGGTAAATCCCGCCTATACGTCTATAATAGGTTTGGTTAAGTTTTCTAGGGGTTATGGGCTTAGTTCTCACCAAAGTGCCGCTACCACTATAGGTAGGCGTGGTATGGGTCAAAGGTCTAAGTTTTGTAAACATAACGAACAAGAGAGATTATCTTGTAACCATAATCTTATTCCTAAAGGTCTTTCCGAAAGAGTTGCTACCAAGGCCAAAACCGCCTTATTGTTACTAGAGGATAATAATAAGCACGTTTGGTCTGAATGGGCTCTTTTGGCAAAGAGGCTCAAAAAAGAATCTTTGGATTCTATTTTAGAGCCTTGGCATCCCGGTGGTGGGAGAGAGGGAATAACCTCTTTACCTTCCAATAGTGAACATACTAATACCGGGACAAGGGTGAAAGTCCCTATGCAAGTCGGGCTAATCTGTTCCCCCGGTGAAGATCCGTTTTAACCTCTTTTGAGGGAAAAGTGGGGAAAATTCGGAACGGTAAGCTACCGTATTATCCATATCAATCAAAAAATAATTACGAAGCTATAGCACCAAGATAATTTTCATTACCCCATGCGTATCCTAGAATCGGAGTAAAAGCATCAATTCTCACAAACGAACTTGCGTTAGGAGCATCAATCATATACGCAGTACCATTTGCACTATAACCTAAAAATATACCCACGTGAGCGTCTGTATTTGGTAAAGAACCAAAGAATACTAAATCCCCTGTTTGTAATGCGCCCGATGTAATAAGCGTTCCTGAGTCTAATTGTGCCTGACCTGTTCTTGGTACCGAAATCCCCGCCTGCGCATACACCCATTGAGCTAAACCGGAACAGTCAAAACCCTGACTTGGGGTTTCTCCTCCCCACACATACGGAGTACCTACCTGCCCTAAAGCAGTATAAGCGATAGAATTCTCTATGGTAGTTGTTGCATTAATTGTAATATTGATATTGCCATAAGTTACTTCATTGCCATCTATTTGAGGAATTGGTGTAGAGGAATAATTTTTCACAAGACTCTCTATTTCGGAAAAATATCCATTATGACAATCATTCGTAACACTGCCAAAGCCACCATATTGACAAATAAATGGTTCCCAAGCAGAAATATCGGTTTCTTTAATAGGATTAGCAGAGTAAGTTCCATCCCATAAACTTTGCAAATAACGTGCTGCAGCAGGAATAGCATCTGCAGGATCATAGAGTCCAGGTGTATAAACAGTATCTTGAAGCTCTGTATCTCCAGGAGGTAATGCTCCTCCATTAAGAGTATCAGGGACAACACCACCTAACGATGCAATATAGGGCTGATCGTAAGCAACAAAAGTCGTTGGCTCAAACTGCATTGGACCACCACAACAACCTGCGGTGTTTAGTCCAGAGGAAACACCAGGAGCTGTAGACTGTCCGTTATTAGATTCAACCGTACCGATAGCGGCTAAAAGTTGCCAAGGAACATAATTTGGTATAGCTGGGATTGATACTGCTTTAGGAGTTGCCATATATATATGCAGGTAATTAGCTGGGATTCCTGCTTGAGATACATAAACATCTGGAACGGGCAATATCGCGGCATAGCCTCCGACTCCTGCCGAGATAAGAGATGAGTTAGAAAGATTAGCTGCATCACCAAAGTTCAAAACAGAACCATTGGCTAGTAGCATCCAATATCCTGATCCAGTTGGAGAGGCTGCAATGCCTGCTACTTTTACCCCTAGGCCGCTTTGTTGCGGAGAACCGTAATTTATTGCATCTCCAAATGGGAAAACCGCTCCATTCGCAGCAACAAGCCAATAACCTTTTCCTGAGAGGGTAGGTGTTGCCCCTACAATAGAATTCGTACTTGTAATACTAGTATTTCCAAATGCAGAACCATAAAAACCTGCATCACCAAAAGAAAATACTCCACCATCAGAACTTATAAGCCAATATCCATGATTATCAAATGTAGGAATTATTGAAACAATAGTCGACGGTATAGCAGAAGTAATTTCACCATAGGAGACAGCATCTCCAAATACATATATAGAACCAGTTGAAGTAGCAATAATATAACCATTGTTATCGGTTGATGCAATAATTCCTATAGGTGTTCCTGATAATTTAGTTCCTGATAATGATCCGTAAAACGATGCATTACCAAAGGTAAATACTCCACCATCAGAACCTAATAACCAATACCCGCCACCATTTGATGTCATAGTTCCGCTTACTATCGGAGATGCTGGTGGATTATTAGTTAAATCTCCATAAAATGCTCCTGGACTTGTTGCGATAACTTGACCAGAAATAGAAACTTTATTGTAATTTTGTGTTTTAGAATCGGCTAATGTTTGAGGCGTATATGTGTATTGATCATTAAGACTGGTTGTTGAAACTCCGTTTTCTGTTTGTACAGTTATATTTACAGCTCCTGCATTTTGTCCAGGCGGAGCCGTAGCGATAATTGAAGAGTTAGAAATAACAGTAAAATTCGTAGACGGGATAGTACCGAACAAAACTTCGGTTGCTCCTGTAAAATTACTACCAATAATAGAAACGCTTGTGCCTCCAGATATAGTTCCAGAGGTTACACCTAATGATTGTACAACAGGGGCGGGAGTTGTAAGATTACAAAACAAATTTGCTGTTGGACTTCCTAAAACATTGGGTTGAGAATCAAGATAACTATTAAACAATGGTGTTGGCTTTGTACAACTACTAGAACGCAGTACATTAGTAGAGGCCCAAATATCTGATGAAATATTTGTATTAGATACTGTTCCCCACGTTCCATCCGTATATACAAGATAATTGTTCGCAGCAGCGTATATTTCTGGAGTTGAACGGAATTCTATAATTTTAGAACCTATTGGATAAAGTTTCGTTTCCCATGAACCAAGATCGCTAGAAAGCGCATAAGGATTTTCTGTAATCGTTCCATTATTATCTTGTAATGAAGAACTACCAATTCCAACAACATATGGCTGAGAGGATGGATCTGCTGCGCAAGTAGTATTTTGAGCAGAAAATACGTTTTGGCCTTGTAAAGCTAATTGAGTAAATATCTCATTTTCTGCAAACAAGAAACTGCTATCAGTGTTGCTATCGCAACCTTGAAAACCAATCACAATATTGCTATCTATATCAGTATTTGCAATAGATATTTCGGTATTTAAAACAGATACAGGAGAATTATTTGTTGCATATGCATCAATAGTAGCTTGTGGTAATAAGCCAGCTATTACTTCTGCATCGGTAGTAGCTTGAGAGTTTGCTAATGTAGTAGTTGTTTGTTGCTTAAGGGTATTTTGAAGTCCGTAACATTGTTCGTAAGTTAGAAAATCGCTATTGTCAACATTAGAAAGTTCCATAATAGCAATATTCTTGTTTTGTCCATTCAGATTAGAAGAATAAGCAGAATTCAGACCATATACATTCGCAATCTCATTAGGTGTTGTTGCATTCATATTATTTGATACTATTTCTGCATCTGGACATGCTGGGGAAGTTGCTAAACTATTATTGATACTACTGCCAGCTGCAACAATTTCACCATTGCTATAATTAGAATAATTTGAAAGACCAACAATAGCCGAAATATACGAAGAAAGATTTTCTGGTATTGTAGGAGCAATAGAATTACTGTAAAAATCCATTCCATTTAATTGATAAGTATTGATTTTTGTTTTAAGTAAATTATCTATATTGGCTACAGATCCAGATACATGTATAACAATATTATCTGGGTCGTTAATTGCTATTAAACCACCGTTGATAAAATAATTTTGTATAGCATCAATATTGCTGTTACCATATTTTTTTGAAAAATCATCTTTGTTTATAGTCTGAGATCCAACATTATGAGCTGTATCTGTTAAAACTACATCAAAAGCAATTGTCGCATTTGGGTTATATGGACCTATAAGCGTTGCGCCAGTTGGAATAAATGGCTGTGGCAACAAAGCGTATGATGTTCCAATTGTTGCTATAGTCAAAGAAGCTATTGCAGTACAAATAGCTGCAACAAAAAAAACAATGTGTTGCAAACGTTTTTTGTACAATTTTTTTGAAACATAAAAATAACGAGTTAATTCTCCAGAGCTTGAATAAAACTCGGATTTATCGCTATGATCTGGGACAATTACAGGTTCAAACATTGTTGTAAGTTTACAAAACTATTAACCTAATTTTATATACTTTTTGTAAAAAATTTCGATAAATATCAAAAACTATAGATATAAGCTATAAATTATTCCAATTATATTTGCGTAATTACTGTTTGATAATCGTTCAATTTTATCAAAACAACAAATTTATTTTTTAAAATACCCTTAAAAGATTACAAATATAAAAGTAAAATGAACGTAATGACCATCGCTACAATGGCGGTTAATCCCCAGGAACAATTTTTGGAAGAATGCTTTTTAACTATCCGAGAAGGGATAGTAGCGCGCTCTTTATTAGAAAAAGGCGATATACCAGAAGGAGCAATAGTATCATTTCCAATATCCATAATAGCCCCACGACAACCATCTGAATATTTTGCAAAAGCAGATAACTGTCCATGTGCTCTATATATTAAAAATGACAACATAGAACCAGGAGATGTTTTCCCCGTAGGTATAACAGAAGTTCAATACAAAGTTCTTCATTGGGAATGTGAGGTTGATGGGCGGTTCTTTATTGTTGTTGGTGAACATAAATTACGCCTACCTCCTGCAAAAGCAACTTTCAATATTGCTACTAATCCAGAATGGGGAAAAACCTTACCACGCAATATACGATCTAATGTTATGGGACAACAAGAAATTATTAGATCACTTCGTCGTAGCGTTACTCGAGCAGAATGGGCAAAAAATCAAATTGCTGAATCTGCATTAACGGTAGGTTTTGTACAGACAATAATAAATCGTAAAAGAAGTTATATAGAACACAACAAAGCTATATTTGACCGTAGCGAAGCAGAACAAGAAGCATTTGAGGTTATATCGAAACTTATTAATCGTTTTAGTTCTAATAATCGTCCAAACTGTACATGGGGTAGAGCTATAACTATGGGGATAAATCAAAAGCTTGATCGAAAAGCACAGGGGTTAGATAAAACATCTCCAGAAATAGGTACTATTCGTGCGTTGTTCGCAAAACTATTTGAAATAGACGAATATTTAGATGATGAAATTATTAGACAATTACGATATTGGATAGCAGATGAATTAACAAAAAATATAGCCAACAATAATAAAGAAAGCCCGCTTGAAGGCATATCTATAGCAATAGAAAAATATTTTCAATTACACAACCTAATTGACTCGCCTGCGTTATCTACATTATTAGATAGATTATACGATATGACACAAGAAATTGATTCACATTCTACAAAACAATATATAAAAGCTCTGAAATCTTTTACAAAGATTACTTCTTTAAATTTACTTACAACCTCGACAGATACGCAATCTGGTGATGCTTATGAACCAGCGGTAAAAACAGATATGATAAATGAGATAGATTTAGATAAAATAAATGCCTATACATTAGTAAAACTTATGTTATCAAAAGTTGGACTTTCTGAACATGAAGCAAAACCCTGGTTGGCACGAATAGGTCTTATTAAAACCGTCGATTCCTTATCATGGAAAGAGATATCAGAATATTGTAATTTGTCTATCGAAGAAACCAAAAAGGAATATACAAGACTAGATAGAAGGATATTTAAACCATATATACGAGGTGACGAACAAATAAATGTAGCTAAAGATCGTGCTATAATAAAGGAACGAGCATATAAAATGCTTACTAAAGAAGATGCTATTTTATCTACAAAACATTTGAAGAAAATGAGTATTACAAAAGAACATGGCTAAACCACCTCCTCTCACTCTCAAAAGTCCAGAAGAGCTACATTTGGCTCGTATCTTGGCATCGGCAAAAAGACGTAGTGCATTAGCAGATTTAAAATCTGGAGAAATAGATTTGCGAGGATTTTTAATTTTAGCTTCTTTAGATGATGCTGTTGGGAATACCCCTGTCTTACAAGTATTACGTAATACAAAAGGATTGAATCGTAAAAGTGCGGTTCTTGTTGCGGAAAAATTTAATATTGCTAATAGAAGAATACGATATCTAACAGGCCCTTACGGGAGTAAGATGGTTGATAATCTTTTGAATTTTATATATCCTCCTGCAAAAGAACCGCCATCTAAATACTGGCCGTATTTTTCTAATCAAGATGTACGATTTTTTGGAATTACCGAGATATCTTCGGCATAAAACACGGTGTTTTTATAACACAATGTAAAATATAGATATTGATAAAACTAGTAGTTAAGGTACTACTAAACTCTTGATAATAAAGTTCATATCAGAGGGTTCGGGATAGGATTAAAACCATTACTTAAGAGCGTGCTGTAGTAGAAAAAAGTTCATCACGTTCTTCTATTGGTACTAATTTTTTAATTTGTTCAATAGTCTCCACTAAGACGCACAAGGCTTCTATTTGAATATCTAGTCGGGGATCATTATGTAAAACTCCAAACAGAACTTCTTGTGCATCGCTTGGAGGGCTTCCTAAAACAACACTGTAGTCTATATTGTAAGATCTTAGATATAATGCTAAAGAATCGATGCCAAAAGCAAGAATCTTTAACATACTATCTATATCTTTAAAACTAACAGAAAGGGCAGGGTCTATATCTTCAAATGTATAATTAGAATTATTTAATAAAGCCTCCAGCGTTTGCTGTTCTATCGGTTTTTGCTGTTTTATCGATTTTGTTATTACTTCTTCCTCCCAATTGCGCCTATACGCAGTATTACGTCGCCACTCACTTGGCCAGAACTCCATGTCTTGTATATCTCCTATTTGATATTTTCAATCATTATATATTTAGTACCCTTTCACATGAATACCTATTTTATAAAATTCTAGATGTTCTTAACATAATACTAGATTAACTAACAAATGTCTTCTAAAAAGTATAGCATAACGAACTGCTTTATTCTTAAAGCTTGATCTAGCAAAATAGTAGATAATGTTGGTTATAAACCAAGGACTTAGTCCTGTAGGATTTTAGGTAGAGATATCTTTCCTTGGTCGTATCCGTTCTAATTTACCTGTTAAGGCGAGGAATTGCATGTTACAAAGAAACTTTACACTAGTACTAATAATAACATAAAAATAATAAAGGGCTAAATTTTGTAATCCATAATTAAAATATTATTTATTCTGCAAATAGTTAATAAACTTTAAATATTGTTGACTATAATATACAGAGTCAATTACTTGAAATGGTGGAAATGTGAGCAATATTCTCTCTGTATTATTAATTATATTTTCTTTGAGTATGATTATCTTTATCCATGAAGCTGGTCATTATATAGCTGCTAAAAAATCTGGATTAATAGTTACAGATGCTTTTATAGGTTTTGGTCCTACGCTATGGTCTTTTACTAAAAATGAAACTCGTTATGGAATAAAGTTATTTTTATTAGGAGGATTTGTTCGTATACCAGGAATGTCCTCAGAAGAAAAACTACCCGAAGGAATAGAAGAAGAACGAACATATAGAAATACAACTTATAAAAATAAAGTCCTTGTCGTATCAGCGGGAGTTATATGCAACTTTGTATTAAGTGTTATTTTAGCTTGGCTTGCTTTTTCTGTTATCGGAGTTGTATCTCCGTCTATTGTTACCGTACAAAACTTACATTGGGTCGATAATAGCGGTAAAGAGATTTCACTGAATTATTTTCACAAGAACGATACTGTTCTCAATATTGCAGGAAATTTAATACATTCACAAAATGAATTTATGACAGATATAGTTCAAAAACCACATTCAAATTTACCTGTTACGATAAAAAGAGAAAACAAAATTATTAAATTAAATCGTCTTCCGTTTCCAAATCAAGGTAAACTTCATGCTGTTTTAGGAGAAGGAGTAATACGGTATAATCCTATTGTTGCATTTCCTCATGCTGTTTGGTTGGTTTACTATATGGGAGAACAAACTATTACCCATTTATCATCTGGAGCCTCAAATACATGGCATGCCTTGGTTTCTCCGCAAGTTCATTCTAATTCTTCAATAAATACTGGACGATTTGTCTCTATTATTGGTATTGTTCGTCTTTCAAATCAAGCAATACACACATCTTTTATATTGTTTTTATTTATTTTGATTCTGCTAAATATTATGCTTGCAATTCTAAATATCATGCCATTTCCATTTTTAGATGGATGGTATTTAGCTATAGCTACTTATGAACGTTTACGAAGTTCAAAAGAAACAAATTATCATATAAAAATACAAAAACTCTATCCGTTTATTGCAGTTTTTGTAACTTTGTTAATAATAACAGTATCGGCAATAGCGTATTTAGACGTAACTAAACCGCTTATCAATCCATTTAAATAGAACGCGAAAGACCAATCGCAGACCATCTAACTGGTTTTTTACTTCCAGGTCCATCACGCCTTGTTGGATTTATAGATATTGTTTCTGGTCCTTTTTCACTCAATACCAATAATGTTTTTGCATTTCCTATAAAAGCTAAAGTTATTTTATCATTATCTTTTAGTCTAAATATACGAATGCCTAAACCTCCTCTGTTTTTTGAAGGGAATTCTTCTAAACTAGTAGCTTTTGCAATACCATTTGCAGTACAAACTACTAAAACATCACTATTGGCAGATCCAGCCCATATTACCTTAGCCCCAGAATGAAGTTTTGCACCTAGCATTCCTTTACCAGACTTCCCCTGTGGACGCACTAGGTTGGCTGGATAGCGCACGCAATAAGAATCGTCACTAACTATTACTATATCGGTTTCATCGGGGGCCAAAAAGGCATTTATAACGCTGTCTCCTGGCTCTAATTCAATAATCTTACCGCCTCGAGCTTTTCTTAGTTCATCAAAGGCAACTCTTTTTACAACACCATTAGAAGTTACTAAACAAAGAGGTCCATAATCCTTTGCCCCAACAATACTAATGGGTTTTTCTCCACTATTTAAGCCAAATAACGTTTTTACAGCTTCGCCCCTACTACGTCCCTCTATTTCTGGTACTCCTATCCCGTCGATTCCAACAGCTCTGCCATGTGAAGTAATTAACCATATTGGACTATGGGCAGTAGTAGAAGCCGTAGCAACTATAATGTCGTTACGGCCAGGTCGTGCAATACTTACATTTCCTCTTCCAACAACCCCTGTCGTAGACAGAGTAACCGAAATAGTCTCTTCATTAGAAGTGTCAATAGTTTCATTAGGTACATCTGCTTCTTCATTATCTTCTATCGTTTCATAACTTAATTGTGATTTTCTATTTTCTCCATACGTTTTTGCTATTTCTGATATTTCAGAAGAGATAATAGAAACACGACGTTCTTTGCTTTTTAATATTTCATTCAAATCTTTAACTAAAATAGTTAGTTCTTTATATTCTTCTTTTAGTTTTTTTACTTCTAAAGATGTAAGACGACGTAAAGGCATTTCTAAAATATGATTTGCTTGAATTTCAGAAAGCTTAAATTTCGACATTAGTGAGGTTCTAGCAATTTGAGTATCTTGAGATTTACGAATAACATCTATAACTTCCAATATATTTGCTAAAGCGATAAGAAGCCCTTGAATAATATGGGCGCGTTCCTTTGCTTTACGTAAACGAAATTTCGATCTTTTAATAATAATATCCATTCTATGATCTAGGAAATGTATTACTAAATCACGTATTCCTAAAGTCTTAGGTAGACCGTTGACTAAAACGGTATTATTAATAGAAAACTGACGTTGTAACGGAGTAAGCTTATACAACTCTTTCAAAACAATAACAGGATTCGCTCCTTGTTTTACCTCTACAACCAAACGCATACCGGACTTTCTGTCGGAAAAGTCTTTTATCGAAGAAACGCCCTTGAGTTTCCCTGCGCCTTGTAGTATTTGTATCTTTTCTATTACTTCTTCTGGTCCAATTTGAAATGGAAGTTCCGTAATAACAATACCTTGCCGTCGCGAAGATATTTGATCTATCTCTGCTTTAGCTCGTATTGTAAAAGTACCACGTCCTGTTTTATAAGATTCTTCTATACCACCAAAATCTATAATTTCACCACCTGTTGGAAAATCAGGACCAGGTAAAACCTTTAGTATTTTAGACATTTGTGTTTGAGGATTAGAAAGAAGTAGATTTGTTAAAGAACAAACCTCCTTCAAATTATACGAAGGCATATTAGTAGCCAAACCAACAGCAATACCTGTTGCACCATTAATTAAAAGATTTGGAATTTTAGCTGGTAAGTAAATAGGCTCTACTGTTTCTCCATCAAAATTCGATTTAAAAGGTACGGTTTCTTGATCGATTTCATCTACTAGTTCCATAGCGATAGGAGAGAGGCGACATTCTGTGTACCTAGAAGCTGCTGGAGGATTTGATTGTGTTCCAAAATTACCATGTCCATCTATTAATGGAATCCCCATAGAAAAATCTTGGCCCATACGAACCAAAGCATCATATATAGAAGCATCACCGTGAGGATGAAAATTACTCATACAACCACCAACTACTTTTGCTGATTTTTTATATGGTGTTTTTGCTTTTATATTTTCTTTGTACATTTCGTAAATAATGCGTCGCTGTACTGGCTTTAGACCATCCCTAACATCTGGAATAGCTCTGTCTGTTATAACAGACATACTATAAGCGAGATAACTTTCTTCGAGTTCATTAATAATAGGAATATCTATAATTTCACAAGCAAATTTAGAACCAGATAAAGGTCTAGTAGTTGTTTTTTTTGTTGCGCTTTTAATAACCATTTATACACTTAATCTTTCTAAATCAAACATAGCCGATGATGAAAATATAAACTCTTTACGAGGTTCAGATGCAGACCCCATAAGAATATTAAACAGCTGAGTCGCTTTTTCTGCATCTTGAAAAGTTATCCTATGTAATTTACGTGTTTCGGATTCCAAAGTAGTAAGAGCTAACTCGTCTTCATCCATCTCTCCTAAACCCTTGAAGCGAGAAACAATAACATTTTTTCCGCCTTTTGCAATATCTCTATCACGCTCAGCTTCTGTATAAGAATATATTGGAGCGTTGTTCCCAATCTTTACTGAATACAGTGGAGGAACAGCAGCATATATCATACCTTTGACTAATAAATCAGACATATATTTATGAAAAAACGTTAATAACAAACAACGAATATGGCTTCCGTCTACATCGGCATCCGCCATAATTATTATGCGTCCGTATCTAGAAAGACCAACATCAAAGTTTCTTCCATAACCAGCACCGATAGCAGTAATAACAGAAGCCCATTCTTTATTTGATAACATTTTTGCAGTATCAGAACTCTCAACATTTAAAGGCTTCCCACGTAAGGGCAAAATAGCTTGATATTCTGCGTTTCTTGCTTTTATTGCATAACCAGCTGCTGAATCTCCTTCTACAATAAGAAGTTCCGAATCAGGGCCATGACTATGACAATCCGAAAGCTTAGCTGGCATTGTTCCCTCGGTTGCCTTAGACCGTGCTGTATCTCGTTTGGTCCTAGAGGCAATGCGAGTTCTTGATGCTGTTGCAATCTTGTCTAATACTGTTTTTACCTGACGTTTATTTCCAGCCGTAAGCCATGCAGAAATAGCCTCTTTGGTTTGAGCGTAAACTATTTTTCTAATATCACTATTACCTAATGCACCTTTTGTCTGGCCTTCAAACTGTGGCTCTGGCAAAATAACCCGAACAATAGCAACAAGACCTTCTTCAACATCGTCCCCAATAACATTATCTTCTCGCTGTTTGAGTACCTTTTGAGAGCGTAGGGCATCATTTATAGATCTCAGTAAAGCAGACTCAAATCCGGTAACATGAACTCCGTTATTAGGAGTAAAAATAGTATTTGCAAAACCTAAAATTTTACTATCCCAACCCGCATTCCATTGACAGGCTATATCTACCTGACATTCTCTATCCACGGTTTTTGATACCATTTTTCCAGTTTGATTATCTAAAACAGGAATTGTCTCTTGATATGGAGATGTTCCGCTAAAACGAATAGCATCACATATTGGTTGTGATCCAGATTCTTCAGCTAATACATCCAAGAAATCCGTTAAACCTTTTTCAGAAGAAAATACCTGGGGTTTTTCTTTTTCTGATTTCTGAACAGAGATAGTAAGACCTGGAACCAAATAACACATTTGACGTGCTCTATTACATACTAAATCTGGATCAATAACAGCTTCTTCATGAAAAATAGTTCGATCCGGCCAAAAGCGAATACGTGTCCCAGTATGTTTCTTTGCTTGTGCGGAACCTGAAATAGCTACCTTTTTTAGCTTTGATTTCGGTTCACCATGATTGAACTCTAAAGAATAAGTATTGCCATCTCTATCTACTTCGGCTATTACCTTTGTAGATAAAGCATTTACGACCGTTATACCAACCCCATGTAAACCAGAAGATGTTTTATAGGCGTTATCACCAAATTTACCGCCAGCATGAAGCTCGGTTAAAACAAGTTCTAAACCAGATTTACCAGAATCTTTATGTATAGAAACAGGAATGCCTCGTCCGTTATCTGCAACCTCAACAGAACCATCGTTATAAAAAACAACATCTATTTTAGTTGCAAAACCAGCAGAAGCTTCATCAACACTATTATCTATAAGTTCCCATACAAGATGTCGTAAACCATCGCTCCCTGTTCCACCAATATACATAGATGGTCGTTTACGAATAGCATCTAGGCCAGCAAGATGAGCTAAGGAGTCGGAGTCATATGTATCTCTAGGCACTTTGATAGTCTACTATATAATAAAGATTATTTCAAATTAAGTTACGAGTCTTATTATATTACAATTTCTATAATTAGTTAAATGTTTTATGATTCTACTAATTAAATTAGTAGACGATTTCTATGTTGTTGTTAGACGTTATTTTGTCTATAGCTTGATGAATAAAAAGTAAAATAGTAATTCTATTATCGATAGTTCTATGTTGTTGTAAAGTTTTCTAAATTTATATATTAGTATCGATTTTTAGTCACGGCATATTACTTTTATTTCTTCAAATATATATTTTGATATTGTACCATAACAAATAGTTATAATTACTTTTCAAAAAGTTTAATATTAAAAAGAATTTTTTCAAATTTTTTGCAATTTTAAAGAAAAAAATGGCACATATATAAATAAGGAGTTGAAGTTGTCCAGCAAATATAGGAAAATATAAGATTAAAAGCTATGAAGATAACAATTACCCCACCAAACAAAAAGAAGCCCGCAGAAGGGATTACAGGGGGCACACGAGGCTCTAGACGGCTCAAAGACGGCAGGCTTATTATAACAGGACAAGCTAAGACTAAAAAAACCCCTGATAATATTATAACTAAAGGAAAAATAAAGTCTGATTTAATAAATAATTGGCGAGAGCTAGGTAACGAAGCGGCTACTACAAATAACCAAGAACGCTTAAATCAATTAGTGCATTCTAGCGATTGGAGAATACGAGGCGAGGCGGCTAGTAACCCACTTATTACAAAAGAACACACTGAATTTTTGACTAGCGGAGATGAAAAAAAGCAAACCTGGGTTGCTCATTGTCTCTTAGATAACGAATCTATCGAATTTTCCGATATCGCAAAAGAGCGCTTATTGAATCATAGTGACTCAGAAATAAGATATTTAGCTCAAAGAAGATTTAATTAAAACAAATACTTTTTAATTGTTGTACAGATAATGGCATTACAGCTTCTGTCGAATTAATAATTTGAGCTTTATTGCATAAATTATAAGAGTTACTCACTTCGTTAATAATAGGTGTAAATAACTTCTCTCCTGAACTAAGTATCCAACCGTAAGTATCTGTTTTGCCATTATTATATCCAATATGTTTCCAGAGGTAACCTTGATTGGATAGTATCAATGCAATACAATCAAAAAACAGACTCATATCATTGTTGGAAATTATTTCATTATTAACAAATTGATATTCCGTGCATCTAGATACTTCTAATATTTTATTTTTATGTTGTATCTTTCCTGAAATTTCTATATTAACATAATCAACCTCAAGAAAAAAATTCTGTTCATATTCAGGAGGAAAAAATACAATAGGTAAAATCGAATATGTAAGATGTAGAAAATGTTTTAAAAATTCATTATAAATATACGGCAAAGGATGGTCGTTATCAAAAACATTCTGGATAATTGAATTTTGCAATAAAATACTGTGAATATATTTATACGCTTGATGATAAGCGTTTCCATCATAAGGAATTAATGCCTGGTAATTATTTTGCTGTGCTAATAACGAATAAGCATATAGGCTTTCTGTTGTATAAGATGAGTTTGTTTTAAAACAATATTCTTTATACTGTTCAAAATCAACAAATAACAGACCAACAGTCATATCGCAAGCTATAGCATATCGCGCCTGAGTATCAATACTTGAAAAGTACTCCTTTTCTTTTTGCCAATAGTCAATTTGATCTGTGTTGTTAGTATATGTAGCAAAATCTATAAAAGATAAAATGTCATAACAAGGAATAATAACATCGTAGTGCATATTATTACGATGGCAGAATTGGGGCAGAATTTCCAGTAAACGTAATTGGGTTAGGTGAAATACTCCCTGACGGTCCACATGCTACGGTAGCTGTAATTGTCCATGCAATACCTGTCCCTGTCGGATACGTGCCTGAAAATACTAATGGCGATGATGACGAAGTACCGTTAGCAGCTACTGGGCCAATTGTAGCAGTAGTAGTTGTAGATGTTGACGAACCAAATACAGGGGCGCTTCCAAGTGATGACGAGGAAGTTAAACTTGCCTGACAAGAGCCAATACCTGTATACGTATAACTTTGAGGTGGTGGTATTTGTATTACTGTCGTTGCAGGTGATCCGCCAGATAGTGTAATAGGCGGTGGCTGACATACTAAATATTCTGTTCCTTCAAAACTAAGTGTAGGAGTATCTGCATATTGATAACCCCCTGTTGGAACAGTACCAAGATTAGCAATATATCCCGGTAGAACTTTATATGTATAGGTCTGAGATACAGTGGTATCGCTAGCTGGGCAATTATAGCCAGTACCAGGGATAAATGGTGGTGGCCCTCCTCCAGGAATTGTTGTAGTAGAGGACGTAGATGAAGTTGAAGACGTAGAGGAAGTTGAAGACGTAGAGGAAGTTGAAGTTGTAGTAGCAGAAACTGTAATACTACTACAATTAGCCGAATTACCTTTGTTATCTGTTGCTGTTACGCTATATGGCCCTCCAACAACAGAATAACTACCAGAGCCAAGCCATGTAAATCCTCCAACGTTACTTAGTGTAGATCCGCCTGCCCCCGTTGTCGTTATACTTGTAACACCTGGATAACTATCTGTTGCATTAATAGTGTATGTAGTTGTTCCAGCTGTTTCATTAATATTTGAGAGACTACATACAAACGACTGAGGGAAAGTAACATTTATAAATCCATCAATTTGTGAAGCTCCAAAATCAAGTTCATACGTACCCGATGATGTAATAGGGCATTGTAATTGACTAGATGCATTAATAGAACAACTAAGTACTTGGTTAGTCATTGCATTTATTACAAAGAGATTGTTATTGTCAGTACTCGTACTAGTTGTGTAATACGCTAATAAGGTTGCGTTTGAACATGTTGGTGGATTATACACAACAGGTCCGCTTGTTGCTGAAAAGAAATTATCACTATTAATACCATTTGCTGTTACAGTCCCATCTCCGCATGAATCATTAATTTGAAAATACGTAGTTGGGATTGTAATAATAGAATCGGCTAAAGAATTATCAAGTGAAGAATTTGGGTTTAAAGGAACACTAGAAGGTGAGGTTGAAAAATAGGGGTAGGTTGGGGCATCACCAGCAACCTCTCCATACAAAGATGCTTCAGATAAACTATTAGTAGATGTTTGACAACTCCCATTACCATTAGCAATAACACTAGGTAGTATACTAGAAGAGCTATAGCTACATTCTATATATGGGAATAATACGCTACTACCAGGTGCATAGTTTGCATTATTAAAAGCGTTACCAAAAACAGTGTAACCTCCAACAGTTGTTGTCCCAATATAATCTGTATAAGGCACAGGTTCTGTTGCAATAGCCGATGACCCTGGGGTGGTTACAGCAGCACCAAACATTGTAGAACTACTCGGATAAGATGCCCCTTGATTACTAGCAGAAGATAGTTGATCTAAGTAGTTAAATGTACTTCCTGGAGATACTTGTGTTTGTGCTGCTGTTGCTAGATTTGTCCACTCTATATTTATAGCTCCAGAACAATAATCTAGATAGTTGCTACATGATAACGCGGGGTTACCTGGTGACGCTATAGGGTTACCACGTGCACAAACACCTGGTGGTTGCGGGTACTGTATTGTCCATGCCTCTACCATAACAGCTATACCAGCTGGTAGCGATAGGATAGTGGCGGTACATTGTGCAATACCAGATGGACAAACTTGTAGAGTAGTACAGTCTTGTCCATCAAAAGTAGACCCAGGTTCTTCTAACCCCTGTCCACCTGTTGCCTGTCCACAAAAGTAAGGATCGCTAACTCCTGTAGTCCATACTGGATTAAAACCAGCACCAGTATTATAATAAATTATAAAAATAGCAATTGCTTCATTTGGTTGTATATATAAAGTACCATTTTGCGTACTCCATGCCGTAACTTTTACTGGTTGACTACCATTAGCAAAAGCTACAGATGTGGGAGGTGACGTACCGTTGTTTGGAGATTGCAGTGGTAAGTTCTGTACTCCCCCTCCTGATTCATTTTGTTCAGCATATAAAGTTAAGGTACAGTTTGCATTACAACCGCCAACTGTATAAGCAGAAGCTGGTTTAGCTAAAGATATTGTAGAAATAATAGTTAGAAGAGGGGATAAAAGTAATAAAATAAACCATAAAGATTTAATTTCATTTTTTTCGCTAATAGAAAGACCCATATTATCTATTATAGCATGAAATTTAGGAAATAATTTAAAAAGTATATTCTCTAGCAAAAGTAATTTATTAAAAATTATACCGAAATTATCAACTATGATTAATCCAAAAATTAAGCAAATATAGAACCTACAAAAAAATTACCATTGATAGGCTAAAGTTACTATATGCCGACCATTAGAACCCCTATAAGACGTACTATTTCTTTTCGTCAAGAAGAAACGAATATTACCAAGACAACCCAGGGGCTTTTTGGACTTTACCGCTATCCAGCTAAGTTTATCCCGCAAGTAGTTACCTGGTGCTTAAAACAGGGGGACTATAATTCGGTAATTGATCCCTTCGCTGGCGCTGGTACTGTTGGATTAGCTTGTCATCTTCAACAAATTGGAGTTGAAATGTGGGATATAAATCCTATGTTAAAACATCTAGCACAATCTGTAAAGACTCTTTCTTCTACTTCAGTACCGAATCCATTACAGTTAGTTAAAGAAGCAATCGATTTTAAAAATTCTCAAGCACTTGATTGCGATTTAGAGTACCTAAGCCAATGGTATGATCGCAGGGTTTTGGCTGTTCTTAAAAATCTTTGGTTATTTTATAATCAAACCTCAAAACGCAAGCGGGCACTATTACTAGCCCCTCTTTTACGACTATCGAATGAATGGTCTTATAATGATTTCCAATGCCAGAAGTTGTTTAAATCTACTCGATCAATAAATTCAATTAATGACCGCTTAGGTGAACGCACATGGAAAAAAAATTTTTATGCTGACTTTGCGTCTAAGGTTAGCAAAGCCCACAATCAATATATCACACAATAATTCTGCGAAATCTAAATATTTACCTGTAATACAAATTATCGACGAGAATACTAAACTTATTCCTTCTAGGAACAACGATGTTATGATTACCTCTCCCCCATATCTACAAGCACAGGAGTATATTCGTGCTTCCAAATTAGGGCTCTTGTGGCTAGGTTATAGTAAGAATGCAATTCGACAAATGTCTAAGCTAGAAATTCCTTACCGCCAACCTATAGACTTTGAAATCAAATCTAAACTTTACCAGACGTTCCATAATAACTTTAGTAACGATAAGGTTGCGACGCGAGTCTTATCATCATATTTTACTAATATGTTGTCGTTGATTGAAAAAGCCTCAGTGTCTTGTCATACCTTATATATTTTTGTTGGTTCAGCTGGACTTAAAGGAACTTCGATCCCAATTGACGAAATTGTTGTTGAACACCTTGCTAATTCGAATTGGGAGCATAAACAAACCTTAGTAGATACGATAGTTTCCAAGGCATTATTTGACTATAAAACTAACCCAGCAACAGGGCGTATTGATTCACGAATGCGGACCGAGCAACTTGTTTGTTTGTCTAGGTAATTTTTAAAAATAAAAATCCTCCTACCGAAAACTCAGTAGGAGGATTTATTTGTTAATGTCTACCCGTAATAGTGGGCATCGCCATAAGCAAAAAGCCCACCGTCATTAGCGTATAGGTAATATCCCTGCCCGTCTGGTGTTGCTGTTATCGATACAACCGGGGATACCAATGTAAGGTTCCCTGTTGAACCATAGAAGGTAGCATCTCCAAAGCTAAACACACCACCGTCAGAAGCTACCTCCCAATAACCTTTACCATCGGCAGTAGGGGCTATTCCCATAATAGGCTTATTTAGTGGCTTACCACCCATCGACCCATAGAACTGTGCATCTCCGAATGCGAAGATACCACCATCTGAGGCAACTAGCCAATAACCCTTACCATCAGGGGTTGATGCTATTCCTACTATAGGTTGATTTAGCGTTACGTTGCCCAATGAGCCATAGAAGTTCGCAGAGCCGTAAGAGTAAACATCGCCACTTGTTGTAGCTATCCAATATCCCTGACTATTTTGATTATTATCTGATGCCATACCAATAACATTGCAAATAGGAAAGTCACTATAATAAGGCTGAGCACCACCGTTACCGTTATAAGCTAGGGCATTACCTAGGTTTTGTGCGTCACCATAAGCGCAAACTAGTCCGTTAACGTCAATGCTTGTAAAGCTAAGTTGATTATCAAAAAAACCATCTGCCGCAACAGTAGTATTTGCTAATATCCAAAATCCCTTTTGGTCTGGCGTAAGAACTACCTGCCCACCACCAGTATTTGAATAGTTACCCGTACACATCTCTGAAAGATTAGACGGAGTAAAACCTGCTGAGTTCCAAGGATAGTATGGAGCGTTACAGTTTAGCAATCCCCAGCTTTGTCCCTTGTAATATCCAAGATCGTTAGCTAGCACAGCTATATTAGTAGCAATTGGCTGATCTAATGAATCACCATTATTAGTTCTATTACTTGCACAGTAACTAACAACTGGCGGATAGACCAAACTAGTCGTTGTACCAGCAAAACTACTTGACGTAGTAATAGATGTTGATGTCGTGGTTAGGTTCCCTAATCCAGACGTAGTAGAAGTAGTACTTGGAGTATTAGCAAAGACACTGACCGATAATGCTGTTAGAACAGCAGCAACCGCTACAATGCCAAGTACTGCACCACCTAAGACGCTCCTACGTTTATACATTATATCTTTATTTGTTTTCATTTTTAACCTTTCTATATAAGCATAAGTCCTTATTTTTTTATTATATCTATTATTAGATCGTTTTATAACTATATGCTTATATTGATTTATTTATACTACAATAACCATATTATCACATAGTGTCAAAAAAGTCAAATCAGCTATTCTACCTGGGCTTTTAGCAGAAAGTTTTGCTCTTTAAATAAAGAAAAGGAGCTAAAAAAGCTCCTTTTCTTGCTATATTTACTAAAATGTTATTTTACGGCTATATGTATACTTGCCGTAGTTGTCGTACTAGTAGTCGCTACGGGGGACATTCCAAACAAAAGAAATACTCCTGAAAATATAGTGGATGTTACAATAGTAAGGATAATGCGCTTCATTATTATGTTTTGTCTTTCTCTTAGTTGATTTACTATTTTGCGACACTAGCAATTTAGCTAGGCAGGGACAAATATACATGGGGGGTGAGACATTTCTCTTTACCTTGCTTTTTCTAAAGAAACTTTGCAAAAAGTTTTACAATTAGTTATGATAATGAGGGTAATATAAAAACATATTTGAAGATCAATGGATAATAGAAAAAACAACAATATGAAACAACGTAAACATTCAAAAAAGTCTTACTATTTTGTCTTATTAGCCCCTATACTAATTATTATTTTGGCTATTTTGTTTTTCAATATATTTAGTAGTAGCAATAAGTTTGTCTTCCCAACACAACCAACTGGTACCCCTAGTTATCAACCTATTAAATACAAAATCGTACACGGTTATAAAGTCCCAAGTGCTCCAAGCTATGTAATAGTCAACGGACAACGATATAACCTAATTACCTATACGCAACAAAATAAGATTGTGAATAAAGCAATTAGTGTAACAACATCATGGATACAAGACTCATGGTGTACACCTTTAGCTCACAATCCAAAATCAGCTACTATTACTGTCCCTGTTTTACCTGGTGATGTTATTCCATCTCCGCGATATGGAGGAGTAGATTTAAATGGACCACGAGGTACTTTGAATCTATCAACAGCCGCCTCTATTGTACCGAATTACGCTACTACTGTGCATTCTATCCTTGGTTATTGTCAATATTATTACAATTACCCACGTATTGTTTCCCAAGTTCAATTAAATACTTGGGGACGATATCTACCTCCATATACATGTGGATGCATGGCATTTACAGCACATATTCGTCCACAATATGGGAAAATTGATGTAATAAATGTACCAACTGCACTTGAAGCATCATATTATTTATATGGTCCTAATCTGAGTTTGCATAGGACAATTTTCGTACAAGCTAATTTGCAATTTGTTATATATCAAAATAAACAATATCTCTATAGCATCAATAATTATGCCTATTACATGCTGAATAATAGTTTGCTAAGTCCTAGATGGATATTATCTGGCAACGAACACTTTAATGCCGATAGTCATTATATTGGAAGTGGTGTTAATTTACCGCCAAAACTATATTATTAATAAACTAAATTTGATATTAGGTTTCTTCTCTTTAAAGACATCTTATTTTAATGAAAAATAACCCATTCTTCGAGTCGTTTATATCAAAAATAACGACCCATGCAAATATCGCCCATCTTGGTTATATTTACTTTACTCTAGCTATAGTAACGGCTCTAACCGTTACATCAAAATCTTGGCGGTTAGCTCGCAATGCTATTACCTGGGCACACGAACTAGGTCATAGCGTTGCTGCTATATTGGCTGGCGGAGGGGTACATTCTATAAGGTTGAACCATGACACATCGGGTGTTACGTCGACAGCTTTGCCAAGAAGGAAACGAAAGAAAACCCCATCACCTCTTTTAGAAGCCTTTGTATCTTTTTGGGGATACCCAGCTCCTGGCGTAATAGGATTCTTATTAGCTATAGCTATTTGGAGCGGTTATAGTACGTCAGCCTTGTTTGGATTATTACTTTTAGTTTTCTTTACATTTTTGTTTATTCGTAACTTTTGGGGGCTATTAATTGTTTTATTACTTGGCGGAGCCATAGTTACATGTACATTGTTTTTACCGACTCGTCTAGATACGTATCCGATTGCTTTTTTATCCTCGTTTTTCTTATGGGGATCTTTACGTTCCACTACAGAATCGGTTTCTAGGCGACGTAAAAAACTCTTAGACCCAAATAACTTAGGGAACGATGTATATGGGGTGGCGTCCCGTACAGCCTTACCAGAAGAGGGAATAGAATTCCTTTGGTTCGGGACATGGGGTCTGTGCGCTTTTGGTACAGGTTGGCTAGTACTTAACCCAGGAATTTTACCTTTTCATTTGTAAAATATATATTTTTACAAAAACATCACTTTGATAAAAATAAAAAATTCACTTTAAATAAATTTTTATTCCTCATCATTATCTATACTAGTAAGATGGTATATAAAAGTATTCGTATCTTTTTATGTTCTTGTATATTGATACTTATCCCACAAACAGCAGGGGCAGTAGTAATCTCTGCTAATATTTCATCGGTTTCTATTGATAATGCTATTACTCGTATATCTTCTACTTATTTAAATAGTTCTAATGTACCAAAGATATTTTTAGTTACTTCAGCTAATTCTAGTGTATTACCTGGAAATTTAATTAGCTTTTCCGCCTCTTTATCTCCAAACCCTAACGGTGGAACACTTTCTTTAGAAACAAACGGTAACAATATACAGGGATGTGTAGCTCAAAATATTCTTGCTACAACAAATAGTTATCTTCTATGTTCTATGTCTTTTCCACCTGGTCAATATAAAATACAAGCAAGCTTTTCTGGTTACAATCAATACTTACAAACAACATCAAATATAATTTCTATAAATAGTATTAATACAACTAACGATACAACTACGTCAACAACGTCTTCTACGACTACATCAACTTTATTATACAATCAGCGTTCTGTATTCAAAAATAATCTTGTTATACAAACAGGCAATAATATTACGGCTACTATTCCTGTATCTGTAAAGAATTCTACAGATACTTTAAAAATCTTACTTACTATAGATGGAATATTACTTTTGGTAGCTCTTTCTTTGCTTATTTTAAAACATAAAACAAAAGTTATCTGAATTTTTCTATATGCTATTCTCTAGCAGAAGATCCAATTATATAAAATTTAGATATTCCCCAATGTCACGTAACTACCCAAGATCGCCTATAAAGCCTCGTTGTTAAGAAGAGGGAGAGGGTTTTACATAGAATAGATATCTTTGTCCATTTAATTGACAAAGATATAGTTAGTGGCGGAGGTAGGAATCGAACCGTTTTTTTGACATCCTTTAGGTTATGAGCCTAACGAGCTACCATTGCTCCACTCCGCATTATCAATTATAACATAATTTTTTGATTATGCAATTATTTTTTAGGAGAAATTGTAATTTCCTCTAATTTAAAAGTAGCTGGAATAACAGAATTGTCACTAATTCGTTTTATTTGTATCTTATCATTCTCAATTGAATGTATAGAGAAACCATGTGTCCACATTTTGAATGATTTATTGAATACCTGTACTTTTGTACCGATTTGATACATTAAAACTCGCCTTCTAGTTGTTGCTTATCTACGCGTCTAATACAGCTATAGTATAATAAGTTTTTAGAAAAATTCAATAAATTAAAAAAATAATACTAAATAAGACTATCAATAAGTTGTAATAATGCAGCTCTGTTATTTTCTACATCTTGAATATTATACAATATATTTGTTCTATCTCTAAATTTTTTAGCAGATATAACGTAACATAATGAATCTGTTTTTGCTCCAACAATAATAAGTTGGTTAGGTTTTATTTCTATTGCGATGCCGTTACTTAATAGAGATATATGTTTTGGGTTTAGTGCATCAATATTTTTTCGCCCAATAGTTTTTAATAGTTTGTTTGCTACAGGATATCTTTTTCGTTCTATTTGTGATAGAGCCGTAGTATAAATCTTTTTTGTAGATATTGACGCAGATGAACGAATAAAATTAGATACATTTAAAAACTCTGATACAGGATTATGTCTAGGTTTTTTTTGCGAAACTCCCTTGACATATACATGTCCAGTAAACGGGTTATATGTTGACCCACGTTTACCCCCAGTAATCAAGATATAAATTCCTTTGGTAACTTGGTTTCTTGCCCATACCAGCATTTATTCCATTTAGAATACCTATAGCCAGCACCTTTCAAAGATTCTAGTACTTGAGGTTCTGGCTTTGACGGGAAATGTAATTCTATATATCCAGGTTTACCTGTGGAAGAAGGTTGAATTTTTGCATTAAAATTCGCTGGTTTACCCTCTCCGCTACTAACTGGCGCAGCAGTATTACGTGGTTTAAAGCCAGATAAATCTATTTCGTCAATGTTCCAATATTTTCCATCTAATGGGTAACTCCGAATAATCCATCCAGAACCAGAACCTCCCCAACCATGATCTGATAAATAATTACCACGACCCATTGAATAGTTATCTCGATGTTCTGTTATTTTAGCATAATCTTCTTCTGATAAAAATCCCTTAGCACATTCTTGCAATTGTTTAAAATCTTCTCTTTGTCCATATCTAAAACCAATTGCAACAGTTTTTTCTGTATGAGAGGCGAAATAATCTGTCATTGGGTCAGAGGCATCTTTTGTCAATTCAGCTACGACAACAGAATGTGCCCCAGAAGGAGCTAGCTTTAATAGTTCATCTCGCATCTGTTGACGTTGATCTTGTATTTTTTTATATTCCATATCTCGTAATGCAATTTTCTGTCTATTTTCTTCATCTTCTTCTTTAGTAATACGTTCATCTACGACAGGACGATTTTGTTTTAGTTCGTTTAATGCTTCGGTCATATCCTCTATAATATCTTTATAGTTTTTTGGTGTAATAGTTTTATTATATTTTTTGTATATTTCCCATTCTGCATCTTGTACGTCTGTGCGTGTTGTTGGGGCACCTCCTAAAGGGGCATAAAGATAAGAGGTATGATCGTTATCTGTTCCAATAACCCCTGTACGTCTGCCAAATGTATTATTTTCTGCTCGTAATTTCCCTATTGCTTGCTTTATCGCTTTTGCTTGTCTTGGCCCTAAATCACTAGCGGCTATCCATTTCATA
>JAEHJW020003389.1_pt1 | contig 30251 bp, 33 predicted proteins | sample 9271431 | NCBI WGS metagenome assembly JAEHJW02 | reverse complement strand
GCTCGTATTCGAAGGCGAAAGCTACAGAATGAAGCATGCATTGATGAAGCAACGGTGAAAAAGTACCCGTCAGATCGATGGGTAGAAACACACGATTTTTTCGGGTGATTTTGCTTGACAAAATACACTTCTTGTTGAAATTGCCGATTGAGGAGTTCATTGGCCACTTTTGACTCGTTGCAGGAATCCACGTGAGGCTTGAACTGAGCCACTGTATATACCGAGACAATTCCAAGTTCTTTCATGATTCTGCCGATTTTCCGCCTGGATACAATCAAGTCTCTTTTCTTCCGTTCAAACTTGATTTTTCGAGTACCGTAGGTGTTTCTGCTGTTGTAGAAAATCTCCTGAATGGCTTCGACAAGTTTGTCTTCAGACCGCTTTTCCTGTGCTTCGTAGTAATACGTGCTTCTCGGGCGTTGTAGGACGCTGCACATGGCTGATATCGAGTATTTGTGCGCATTGTTGCGAATCACATTTACTTTCTTCCTAGTATCAGCGCAGCTTGCTTTAAAATATCGTTCTCCATGGGCAGTTGTTTATTTTCCTTGCGTAAACGGATCAGTTCCTTCTGTTCAGGTGTGAGATTATCCTTCTCCTTAAACGAGCCTGAGGTTTGGCTTTGCTTAATCCATTTATCCAATACAGATGGTGTTACTTCGTATTCACGGATGATGTCCTTCCGTGGCTTCCCATTCTGATAAAGTTGGACCATCTGCTGCTTGAATTCCGGCGTAAATGTTCTTCTTTCTTTCGTCATGGTAGACACTCTTCTATTACGATAGCTCAAGTCTACTTGACCTTATTTTTTCTGTCTAATAAAGTGTAGCCGATCCATGCTGATGCTGAGACAAGTAGGGACCGGTAAAACGCACTTAGCAACCGCACTGGGGATAGAGGCATGCCGCCATGGTTGAACGCGTGATTCAAGGCGAATGCTCATGACGGCACGGAGATTAGAGAAGTTCTATGACTCGGAATTGTCACGATGGGTCGTAGAGGGTCAAGATGAATGGTACAGCATGCGCTGCGGAGAAATTGTGCAATTTCACACGAACCGCAAAACCATTCGAGGACGGCTAGTGTTTGGTCGAAAATCCTGGTACATCCTCATCGACAACGTAGCGTTCGCACTGTTAGAGAACCAGCGGTACACAGTGAGTATCCAAATTTAAACACTGACGGGAGGGGAGGAAACTTTCTTCCCATTCTTATAAGCACTCTCGGACATCAAATCCGTCAGTTGATGGTCAACTTACCCCGTCAGCTTCTGGACATCATGCTGCGGCAGTAACACCCTGCCTTTAATTATCAAGACCTAAAACGCGAAAAGCCTTATAAAATAAAGGAGCTAATATATTAGTCATATAAAATATGTTCACTTCGTATTGATACTTTCTTGAACTAAAGCGCCCGATAGTTCAATAGCATTCGGTGGTAGGTTGGTGGTATTCTGGGTGCAGTAAATAGATAGAATCACCCAAGTAGATTCCACCAGGTAAAAATATGCGACACTAAATCGGAACCTTGGTCGAAACTCTCTCAGCCACCTTAGCATAGACATCAATATCAATTGCGTCTTTGATTTCAAACGAAACCATCAAAGCGTAAGGCACGCTTCCAGAGAACCGATCGTCAGCATCTCCACGGCAATTCACCTTGACTTGTATCGCATCGTTTTCATCCCAAACAACTGTATTGTCATTTTCAAAAATCTCGTGCTGTACTGAACCACGAACCGCTGCGTGCCAATCGACATCCTTACGAGAGTCGAGCAGATTCTTCTTGCCGTTCTCAATATCGTACCAAAGCTGGGCAGCGCGGTACTTCTGCCTTGTCGGAACAATCGGTGGGAAGTACGTCAGGGTTGCTGTTAAGCGGCGACTGATTTTCGAGCTACTAAAGTTGAACGGTAATGGTAAGTAATATGTAAACGCCTCGCCATTTTTCAAATCTCCATATCCGATAAGAGTTACCCGATTCTTGGCGCATTCGATGACGCGTTCTATATTCGGCTTACCAAACCCAAGAAACCTATGCAACTTAGTGGAGCAATCCTGCCTATTCGTAAGGTTCAACACTTTTGCATACTTGTCAGCGAGTGATCCCCATTCGGCACCATGAACAAGCATTGCTTTAATAAGCAACGCCAAATGTTCATCGGGAACTGCCTCGCCAGCGTTACCGAACACTTCAAGCAATACATCATAACACCGAGATGCTTCGTGAGAAATCAACGCGGCGGCATTGCTCGTCCCAAAGGTGTACATGACTTTACTCTCAGAACTACCCGCAACGAAAGGGGCAGCCGATGCTGTGCCGGGTTCACGTGTAGGCGTATTTGTCCACTCGATAATGGTACCATCAAAGCCGTGGCGAATAGACTCTCGTACCAAGTTTCGACCACCTGGGAATAATATGTCTGGCTTTATAGCGTTATTCATTCCCATACCAACAGAGTTAATCGCGCTTGGCAGTCCATCAGAGCAAGGCAGGATTTGTAGTTTGTTTTCGGTAACCACCGCTGCATCTTCGAATGTTGCCCCAACGGTAAGTGCATTTACACTTTCTGCCGGTGATAGTAACCTCAAGTTCCTTGATTCATTGTTGACATGACTAATAACAGTTCTATCGCGTGATTCTAAATCGGCGGCGACGAAATCAATGAATTTCATTCCCGTGTCCATTTTGTCAGGATGATTTCCGGCACTGACGACAAATAAGACCTTGTACTTCCAACTCAACCAGTCCAGCAGTCTTGCAACAGGACTCATCGACCTGTCGAACTGGCGGTACCTTATGCCAATTGATAGATTGATCACCTTAACGGTTGGTGCAACTTTGCCCGCCTCTTCTTCAAACAGTCGCCGAACGCCAACATGAACTTTGTCCACCAGAAGACTATCATCCGGAATTTGTTCGCGGTACTCGCTACCCCACTGAATAGCTTTCATTATTGGTCGGACGTATATTTTGCGTGTTGCGGCGTGTACTATATTTGACAAATCCCCAAGAGCGGCCATAGAAGCCATTGAAGTACCGTGTTTTCTTGCTTCAACAACGTAATTCGTTGTATAACCATCCGGGTCGTCTACGGTAAGGCGACCTTGAAGATATGGATGGTTTTCTTGAGGCAACCCGTCAAATAGAGCAACGACAGGCTCGTCAATAATATCTTCACTCGAAGGGATTTGAAAAGACCCATCAAACGAATTGTCTTTTGAAATGACAACGGCTTGCCCAACCGGTCTAAAAAACATTATTTGTTCTGCCGTAACGATCGATACATTCCGGTTGCCTTGAATTATGCTTTCCGCTACATTCCTGGGAACGGTGGCAAGCACGGCGTGATAGGCGATATCCGTTATAACCGACCTGCTGATTACAGTTCCGCCAAGCGCCGTGATTTCATGTCGCAATTGTTGTTCGTTCCTGTCACGCTTTTGCGGGTCCCTACGAAAGAATAACTCAAACTCACATCTTACTTCACCGAGCGTTGTGTCTTGAAGATCTTCTTTCCATATTTCGAGTATTCCAGTCTCCTCCACACGTTCTTTATAGCCCCAGAAATCCATACTTTCAAGACTATCAAAAACATCCCGCAACCCGGTTTTTCCGACTGGGAAAGGCGTGTTAGGGTCTCGGCTATACTTTCCCCAAAGTGACAGCATTTCCTCCATAGCGCGAGCATTGGAAAGAACGCAGTAGACCTTGCCTCCAATTACGTTTTTCTTCTCGTCACGTGTTCTATCTTTTGTCTTCTTGTTTTCTTTCAAGACATAAAAGTCATCGGAGACATCAAAGTTCTCTGGCATATCAAATATCCATTCAGCGCCGCTGCCAAGATTTTTTACGGCCGTGTAAAAGGTATCCGCACTTCCGACGACATCAAAGACAAGCGTTTTTTCAGCCTCAATGCCCATAGGAGACTGAATGAGAGTGGCGACCGCGTTTTGAAGAGCGGTAAATTTAGGAGCAAGTCGCTCAGCTTGCCGCGAGTGCGAAGGACGTTGAATAATAGGTGCACCGCCGCCGCGCTTGGATTTCTCTGCTTTGTTCGGTTGTCCGAATAAGATGAGAGGTCTCTCTGCCATTATTCAACGCCTTCTTCCCGTCCAATTACCGTTGCCTCACCGTTGAAATTGGCAGATGAAAACAACGACAGTTGTTTTTGAGTTATATCTTTTGAACTTCCGTTCGGTTGCTTGAGGATGAACTGCCGGTAAACAGACACTGCAAATTCCTCGGCTTCTGCATAACTCCGACCTGAGAGTTTTTTTGCAAGAGTGGAATAGGCGTAACCAAACGAGAATCTGTTATGAGCATTTCGGCGTTCGAACTGTTCGAACCAGGATTCTAAATCCGACCTTGATGGCTTTGGCAGTTCCAACCGGATCTGAAATCTACGCCAAGCTGCCTTGTCGAGAAGCGACTCGTGATTAGTCGCAGCGATAGCAATTACATAACTTGGAAGGGCGTCGATTTGAAGCAGCAATGAACTAACGACGCGCTTGATTTCGCCTGTTTCGTGGGTATCACCACGCTCTTTGCCAATGGTTTCAAACTCGTCAAAGAACAGTACGCATTGACGAGTCTTAACATAGTCGAATAACTTGCCAAGGCGAGATGCCGTCTCGCCCAGATATGCGCCGACAAGACTCTCATACTTGACAGTCAAGATAGGCAACATCAACGCTTCGGCTACTGCCTCAGCAAGCGACGTCTTTCCGTTACCGGGAGGACCAATCAGCAGAATCTTGTTTCGAGGCTCAAGTCCGTGAGAGCGGAGAAGGTCAGCCCTCATCTGTTCCTCGAAAAGTTCTTTGCAGTTATCGATAATGTGCCTTGGCAAAAGCAATTGCTCTAGTTTCTTCTCCGGTATCTTTTCGGAAACTAAGCTGTCTCCGTTGCCGTTTCGTGTGGAAGGAGCGGTAGTTTCTTTCATAAATGTCTTGGAGGATATACGGAGCATCTCTTCAATTCTCTTTGCCAAAACACCATGCTGGTTTGCCCGTTCTTCCGCGCAAATCGCTTCGGCAGCCTTACGAAAATTGACGCCATCATTATTAAGACCGTACTTGATAATATCACAGAGTAAGTCTGCTCTTGCCATTTTCGCTCCCCCCTTTCAACATAATAGCCTCTCGGCATTTGATCTTTATCGATTCCTCAAGGCTTTGTGGTCTTGAGGTTTTTGCCGTTTCCTCCACCACGGAGGTGGTCGCATCTGCGTAGGTTTGAGCATTGGAAATTCCATCTTGAAATCCGCCGAAAAAACACCTGAAAATCTGCAATAAACACTTGACATTTAAAAACCACCCCAATAATCGCGGTGCAGAGCCATCCAACTCTAGCCTCGACGAAAGGGGTAGTCCACCCCCATGTTACCTTCAATTCGTGCCCACGACCAGTACCAATCTTTCGTTCTCGAACAATTACGCACCCACTACGCCGGTGGCATTCTCGTGCTTGTCGCCAAGGACTGGACCTTCATCGAGAAGTTCTGGCTACTCGACCTCTCTGGCACGGCATCTTTATTGAATCGCCAGTACGCGACTCGGGGCATTCAAGCCACCGACCCCGCCAATCTGCTACGTGCTTACCTGCTCATGTTGCAGGTCGGTCAGACCTCCGTCACCGCTTGGGTTGACGAATTGCGGCGGGTGCCGCTTTACGCCATCATCAGTGGGTTCCAGCCGGGGCAAACGCCTGGTGTCGGTACCTTCTATGACTTCTTTGCCCGCTTTTGGCCGTTAACCAGTCCTCATATCTCTAGTCAAAGCAAACCCAAGCGGAACAAGAAGCCAGTCAAAGGAAAGAAGGGTGAAAAAGCACCCACGACGACACCCAAAAAGGTAGAACGATTGGTCAATCGCCTCCTTGTGCGCCGCCCAGCGCCCAGCGCGTTACCTACCGACGTCCTCATGTCGTTGTTTCGTGAACAGTTTGTTGAAGTCTCCGCAAAACTTGGTCTCCTTGGTGATGTGTCTTCACTCTCGGTCGCGGGCGACGGAACGCCCATTCGGACAGCAGCCTCCCTTCGTAGCAAGCGCATCTGTTCTTGCCGGGAGCAGGGAGTGACAGACTGCACTTGCAATCGCCTCTATTCACAACCCGATTGCAACATCGGCTGGGATTGCCATCGCAACTGCCATTACTTTGGCTACCATCTCTACATGTTCACCGCTTCCGACAGCCACGCAGACCTACCACTCTATCCAAGGCTTGGACCTGCTTCCCGCCATGACGCAGTCTCGCTGGTTGTTAGCATCAAAGAGTTCGAACAGTATTATCCGAACTGGCATTGGAAAAGGGTATTGCTCGATGCTGCCCACGATGCCATGCCCTTTTACCGCTACTTCGAATCCAAGGGCATCATCCCATTCATTGACCTAAACAAGCGTCAAACGGGCAACAAGAAGTACAAAGATAACATCACGGTTTCTGCGCAAGGTGTGCCGATTTGCCAAAAGGGACTGGCCATGAAAGACAATGGCTACGACCACCGTCGCGGGCGGCGGAAGTACCGTTGCCCCCTGATGCAAAGGGGCGTCTGTACCTGTGATTCACCCTGTTCCGACTCGTCCTATGGCCGCTGCGTGTACACCTACACCAAGGACAATCCACGTTTGTTTCCACCCGTTGCTCGTGACAGCGATGTGTGGAAGAATGTCTACCAACGTAGAACGGCAGTTGAACGTTCCTACAAACGAGAGAAGATTGACTATATGCTTGAAGCCGCCAGACATCACAGTACGAAAATGTGGCTCACCCGAATCTTTGGGATCATGATGTGCCAGCACGTAGATGCCTGGTACCAAGAGATCGAGATCGACCTGAAATCGGCACTCTTTGCGGCGTAAAGCCAGACCATAAATCAGAACACGGCGACTGTTTTTGAAAAATCATTCTACCGTCGCTTCTTTGTCATGCACACCACGTTAAGAAAATGACAATTCATTCTCGGCACGGCTCATTTCCAGTATAAATCTTGAATACTTGCTGCTTTTGTCTATTCAAGGGCGTTTAAATTCCGAGAGGCTATACATATGAATGAATTCACTTTGAATTATTATTCCTTAACTCCACCGGAATTTCGATAAAGTTATCTTGGCAAAAGTCGAAGAAGGATTTCTGGGCAAGGTTGCTTGGAATAACCTTCTCGTTTTCCCAACGGTTAATTGTCGAGAAGTTAACGTTTAGTGCCTCAGCCAATTGCTGTTGGCTCAAGCTCAACTGCATGCGAACATCTCGTATGAATTTCGACAGCGTCATCTTTGCTCCTCCCTCACCTGATATTGCAAGTGCCATATATGAATGTGGCACTTGCAATAATGCTTGTCAAGAGAAGTTGTGCTAAAAAAAAAGAAAGTGTAGCACGCCAAGTACTGACTAGTGGATGAATGTCTCGCCGCCCCAGCTGCCAATCCTATGTGTCGGCAATGCCGTTGCACGTCCTTCCATCTCATATGCGAATCCACTCATCGAACTGACCTCAGTGCGTTTTCATCTGTGCCAGTTGGAAGTATGACACCCAACCCATCAAATACGTGTTAAGTTGTCGAATTCTCTCTGTCAGTAGCATGCTTCACGATCGGTGTTTTTGTCCAGACCAATTTGAGCCACCTAGCCTCCTTTATAGGGAATCTTTTGCTGTGCCTTCACCCCCGAGGGGTGAAAATAGATATATCAGGAAGGTTGGTTATTTTGCGTCTTCAGCGTCCTTACGCGAGACCCTCTGTCTAAACCGATACGATTCTCCGTTCATCAGTAAGATATTGGCGTGATGTGTCAAACGGTCCAGTAACGCGGCAATCAGTTTCTCATCCCCAAACAGTTGCGTCCAGTCTCCAAAGTCCAAGGTGGACGTGACGATGATATTCCCGCATTCATGGCGCGCAGCGAAGAACTGAAAGAGGCGTTCAGCCCCCATCTTGGTGAATGGAACGTATCCTAACTCATCACAGATGACCACGTCGTACTTCATCCACTGCCTTTCCAACGAGAGCAGTCGATGTTCCTCTTTTCACCGTTTTTACTTGCGGAATTACGGCAATTAAATTCCACAAAGACCGATCACTCTATTTATCGACCAAACACGATGGATTTTGTGTTTGGTAAAACAGTAGCGTCAAATGTCGGACAGGAGTGCATTTGGGTAAATCGGGAGATTCAATAAGCGGGGATCAGATCATACGAACCAGACATAAACCACCGTAATCATGTTTAAAAGGCCATCAAACGGTTCGCTACTCAACAGCCTTTAGCAGTTGTTTCTTTCAAAACCTGACGCTCCGGTTTCATCTGTGATCACCTTTCGTTCGCCTTTGATGCCAACAAGTCAGGGATGTTGATAGCACTTAGAGCACTTGGCTTTCCATGCGTTTTTAACATTCAACCATCGTATCTTTCCACACACCGAACATGCCCGTCTAACTCTAGCCAATTCCCATTTAAACGTCCTCCGGTTAAAGGTATAGCGGTTATCCGCGTCAGAAGGATCGGGACTCGTCTCTGCCAAGTAGTCACCATAGCAAGATTTACAAAGGTTCTCGTTATCAATTGTGTACAGTTGATCGACCTTTTCAATGATCCCCTTGGAATAGTCATAGCCCTTAACCGCGCCACACCGCGTGCATACTTCTCTGCGCTCGATTGCATCCTGTCGTTCCAGCTTTGTCTTGCACAATTCAGTGTCGATTTCGTCAAAGTAACGAGTGTTTTGAACCAAGCTCCCGCACTTGAAGCAATCAAAGTCTTTGCCGATCTTGTTGGGCAAGGTAAATGAGTAGTAACCGATACCTTTGCGATCTGTTTCCCAATGTGACTCCTGAACAACCAAGACTAAATTCTCGAACGCACAGTGTGGACATGCAACTACGAAGCTTATAGTCCGGCACTCTCGACAATCGCACGGTCTATTAAAATCGTGATTAGCCAATTCGTTTTCACCTGCTTTTGCCCACCCTAACATGCGTGGACTGTATTTGTGATGCAAACTCAAATGTCGTAGTCTAAATAGTGTTCACAGGACGTGCAATACACAGTTCCCCTCGGCTCGGCGAGATATTCTTCTAATTACCCTTCAGTCATTTCGTCATACTCCTCTGTTTCCAACTCAATGAAGACTGGACCTAGTTTAAATTGGTGGACATTTCAATGTACCGCTGACTTCTAGCTGCGATAGCCTATACGTGTACTCAACTTTTGGCTATGATCTCAACCATCAATCGTTGACTTAATCACTTTAAGCCAGCCTTTCCGCCCTGACTCAACCATCGCTAGGTATTCCTTCGTCGGTTTTCTTTCTACCCAAGGCTCATTAAGTAAATAGTACAAGACAGGTACTTTAACCTGCAAACTCACACCATCCTTCAACGTAATCGTAGCAAAAACATAACCCCTCATTTCGGAATAGACAAACGGAGCTCCTTCTCGCCGACGTAAAGCGGAAAGATCATGAAAAGTAATACGCCAAAGTACTCCCAACGTTTTTTCCTTTTCATCTCGAATCACGGTGGCTACGCCGGAGGGTGCAATGCGATAATGATTCGTGGCAAATATGACTCGATGATGGTGGAGTTCACCAATACCATACCATGTTGCATCAGGACACGTGGACAAAAAGCTTTCTCGAACCATGCATGAACCATAGGCAAAATACAAGGATTCGTGTCGATCATTCCAATCCCCTGAGACAATCACAGCATGGTGTTGCACGATCTCTTGCCCAAGCGGTGAATCAGGTTCAATCACATACATAAACCCTTCGATGCTTTGCTCTCGATCGCGAACCGTCACGCGATGGTAGTGATTCTCATCGCCTTGTCCACGATACCCTTCGAGTTGATCCAAGAGGTGCATGACTGTTTTACCATCTTCACCTCGAAACGAAAGCCATTCGCCAAGCGTTACATGATTTTGCGAAAGGATCGCATAAGGGTAAAAGCCGTTGTCAAACAAAATGGCGCCAACTTGACCATGTTGGTGATGGACAACATATTGTTCAATCAAACGATGATTGCTTTGCCCTGGCAGTAACGTACCATACACAAAAACTTGAAACATACCCCATACCACCTTTTTGCCTCACGATGCCAAAACGAAGACACCGTGAGGCATTTTTGTCATTGCGCTGAATCGGTCCAACTACGACGCGCTTCTGGCGCCTCATCCTTACGCTTTTCAATAGGTAGCCAATCTCGCTTATTCTTAGCGGGATCTAAGAAGCGTTCCGGTAACGACTCAACATAATCCTCATACCTTTCGTTTTTCGTGGCATAAGGACAATACGTTTCGTACCCTGTACCTACTACATGTTTAATTTCTGCATTCCACCAAGCCATGCAACGTCCGTCTTGTTGAAACGCACAACCTGCACAGGTTGAATGGGGTTCCCCGGTTAGCCAAGGTACTTTTTCAAACACGCGGATTCTGCCGGCGCGAATGAGACTCATGACGGACGTTTGTGCATCCCATCCATCCAAAATAAGCGGTTCCTTCTCATTAACAAATTCCACCGTTGGTGATTTCGGGTCAAATAACAACCCAGCTGCATCGTACAAAGGAGCATAGATCCCTTCCATAGCGAGCGAAAGAGAAGCATTTTTCAATCGCTCGACTGTCATGAGCATTTGGGTTTCGGCCACACGACAGTCGGCAAACCCATAGCCAAAAACAGCATCTAACAACCAGGCTGGATCATCCGATTCGGCGACTTCCCCATTTTCCAAGATCACATAGAAATTTCGCACCGGTTGATCCTCAACGTCGTTCGGATCAATAAATCGTAAATTGTCTTCGTATCTCCCTGTCGCTTTCAACGCAAACACCGTCCTTTTTTAAAATGCAAATTATCTCAACAATCCTACAGAAACCATCGACTTACTCTTGATGATCGAAAACGCAAACGCCAGCGGAAAACAGCGTTAGTTCGCTTTTAATCGTCAATTCTTGCAATGCACTCTCTGCAAAACAAAAGATTGGGATACCTAGCTGATCGGCCACCGTGACCTCAATCCGTGCACCGCGTGACTGGTGCCAACCAGGGAGGATGACCACAGCGTCCGCTAACGCCAACATCTGCAGATCCTTGCGCATGTAGTCCTGCCAAGTAGATAAGCTGCAAAGTTCCACTTCGGCTGGATTCAATACCTGATAGCCTTCTTCACGCAATTTCTCTGCGGTCGCATTGAACGCAGGCTTGTTCCAATCCTTGTACCCCTTCATCGGACCACTGAGGTAAACCGTGCTGTGAAGAGGAACGATGGGTGATTCTTCGTTTCCCGCACACTTCATTTTTGTGTTTGCAAAGACGCTCGAGTTCTCCATAGTGGAGCACATCATCCTTTTTTAAAAGTAATTTCTTGTATTATACTATTACGTAATAGTAATTGCAACTACGTAAAAGCAACGGTACAATACCTTCAGGTGGTGAGAATGATGGGCGGAAACCCAAACTTAAAAAATCGCATCGCTTTTTCCAATGCACTCGATAAGGAACTGTATGAAAAATTCGATCAACTGCAAAAGGAAACGCGTGTACCCAAATCAAAATTGCTCGACGAAGCGATTATGCTTCTGCTAAAAAAATACGGCTATCTCTGATCGAAGACGCTTTCTTTCCAAACAGGCACAGTATCGATTTTGTGCCTGTTCTTTGTTAGACGCTGCCTCTCCGGTACAACCAAGCTGCTGCTTTACGTTCAAGTGGCGTGCCCAAAAAATCCAAGAATCGTCGAAAGCCTTGCTCCTCACTGAATTCTGGTCGTGCTAAGTCACTGTTTCTTACATACATATCGTGATGACGAAGCTGTTGACTAAGATCACTAAGTTTCGGCGTCGTACTGTCTTGTGGCATATTCTTTTTAATGACCGCAGCTTGATGAACCATCGCATTGGCCACAATAATTTGCGCTTGCATTTGTTGCAAGTCGACCGTGCTGTTTGGATATCGAAACTCGATCCGTCCTTCGTTCGCTAGATTCAAAATGCTTGTATGTCCATTCGAACTAATTTGACGACGGATCTCGTTCATCGACGTGTTCTCTCCAATGCGAATGGTTTTGCCCATCGGCGAAATATATCCCGTACCGCGATGGAGACCCTTTTCACCGGTTGCACGGTATTTTTCTGCATCGGCACCGCCCATCCGATACAAAATGCGTTCATGCCCTGCTGCTGCGCGTGCCAAACGTTGAAAGGCAAACGAACGTGCGTCAGTGGGACCTAAATTGATGTTCGTATGACACCCTGTACGTTGGCTAACCGTTGCACCATGACGTTTTGCTACGGCAAGCACTTGCCGAATTTGTTCCCAATGTTCCGGTGTATCGTGCAAAATCGGCGATACAAGTTCCAATCCGTTTCGTAAAGAGCCATCACGTGTACCAATCCAATGACCTTGAACCGCGCGTGTATGATAGCTTTGGCGCGTACTATGCTGCGGCGGAATCAAACCCATTTGAGCGAGTTCCCTCGTCACGTCATGGGTGACTGCGTCTTGAGGAAACTCCAGTTCAATTTCTACACCAAACATGTTCCCCGTACCACCCAGTGCCGTACCGTCCGTTACCACGTCAAAGTCATTTTCGACTTCTTGCATTAACCGTTGATACGCAGCTTCGTCTGTCTGCATCCATGTACCATCCCAACCACGGGTTTCGCGCCACGTATTCAAGATTTCTTCGCGCTGTACGTCACTCGTCATTTGTGATGCGACGAACAAGGGTCTTGTTCTCGCTACGGTGACCAATGGCGTACTATGCGTTTCTTCTTGCTCTACAGGTACACTTGCCACCGCTTCATGCTGTACCTCTTGCTGATGCGTTTGTCCATAAGCATGACGAAGTGCCTGCATATGACGACAACCCTCTGGATGTCTTTCTGGATGGACACGAACGCGGAAATGAAAATCAGGACAAGTGCACGTCTCATCGGTTACCACATACGTATTGCCACCTTCTACACCCACAAAAGCCGTATCTTCTGTGGCCCATTCGACCTGCAAATTTTCCTGCTGGTGACGCGTAGCCGAATACCCTGGAACCACAATAGGTTCTTGACTAGGACGCACTTGACGACGACGTTCTTGATACGTTCGACGAACGATTCGATCAGACAGATCGTTCATCTCTTCGACCGACATCCCATACAGCGAGCGAAACAAAGCACGATCCGCGTCATGGGTCATTTGATTAAACGTCGCTGCGGTACTTGCTCGACCAGCTGCTGATTGCAAAGTTAGGACTTGATCAAGCGTTGTCCGATTTGCTCGAATCAAATTATTCAATGTGTTATCGTTTCGTAGATCATGAAGCATTTCTCGCATTGCAGCTCGTTGCCTTTTTAGACAAACGGGTCCGACTCCGACCATTACGGAAGTTACTGAGCGTAATGGTCTTGTACATAAACGACATGGAACCGGCATAAAAAAACCCCCTTCTTGATTACTCACATAAAAGGGGATGGGGGACAGATATTTTGATGGCGAAAAACTACAGCGCTTTGCCTGGCGTTGTGCCAAAGCTATCTTGCAATAACGGAAGAGGAAACACGCGAGTTTCCATCACACCGACGCGACCTAGCGGGTCACGCATAAAACCACGCCCTGAAGAAAAAGCAGAAAACTGTCGTTGAATCTCCTCCTCATCCTCGGGTAAGTGCAAAAGTCGTAACGCATGCCGAATCTGCTGTTGCGAATCCAATTTTCCGACAAAAATCCACCCAAGTTGCGCAGAAAAATCATCATTTTGACTCTCGCCTTGAGAAAGTAAAACATCAGGGTTTTGTACCGCAACCATCAGCAGCAGGTTCATGCTACGACCCATAAGATTCATCGTATTGAGCAGCGCACGTCCTTCAGGGATACCACGCAGAATCCACGCTTCATCCACCGCGAGAAATTTCGGCTGTGAAGGTGGTAACGTGAGCAAACGACGAAAGCCTAGTTGCGCGATCAAATAAATCATGGCCGAACCGAAACGTTGATCCGGCGACCATTCAGAAGGCGGTAACGTCGAAGGGGGAAAATCCAATCCGTAAATGGAAGCCACCGTTAAGGCTGGCCACTTCGTTAACGCTTCGTTCGATTGACCGAAAAGTGTTCTTCCTAACGATTCTTCACGGTAATCTTCTAATCGCCTGCGAATGAGATACGCACTCTTTTTTTCTTCTTGCGTAGTCAAATTTTTTTCTTCTTCCTGCAATACGGCCAAAAACCCATCCATCGAAATGCTTTTCCCTTGGTACAATTTTCGTAACGCACTCCCCAGTACCAAACTCACATACTGATCTTGTCGTTGTGTCGTAACGTACAAAAGCGTGGATAAAAATCCTTGCACAATTTGCATCGATTCTTTGGCATCTTGACCAAGCAAAAATGGATTAAACGCCAAACTGTCCGAACCAAAACGCAAATGCAACGCATTCCGATCCCAACGTGACAACACGCCGTCATACTCATCGAGCTTCGGGGATATGACCATCCCAACCGCCCCCCACTGCAGGGCAATGTCGGTCACGTTTTTCATGAGGACACTTTTCCCCGAGCCGAGGCCACCAATCAACGCCCAGGTGCCGGTTTGGTTCAATTCCATCATCGGTCGAAAGGGATTCACAAATACCGGCTTACCGTTATCCAGACGCCCTAATAAGACACCAGAGGGATCGCCTAAAATACCCGTAGCCAGCACGCCTGACGATGCTAGATAATCAGGACTGCATGGAATACGCCACGTCTTTTCGACGCCTTGAAAGGTTTCCGTAGGGAACGTCGCTTGCCACATTTTGAGCGTCTCGCCTGGCGGTCTGACTAAGCGAAACCAGCTATCCATCTGACCGCGAAAATGATCCTCGAATTGCTTGATTTCGCGCTCTGAAGATGCGCCAAGAGCAAAGAATACGTGCATATCCATAAGAGGAACACCGCGCGAAATCTGATTGACCAATTCTTCGGCTTCCACCACCGTATCCACCATCTGTTGCGGAACGTCACCCGTTTTGGCGTACTCTTCGTACTGGTTCTTCGCGATTGCACGTTGTTTTTCTGCTTTGGAACGGCTTGCCGAAACACTGTGAATCGTGAAGTGTACGATCACATCAAGCGGAATGCCCGTCTTTTCGATCGGCGCATAGATCCACTCGTCGCCTAAGGCTTCCACGGTTTTTGCCGCGTGAGAAACGCCATATAACGCTTGGTAAGAAACGCGTTGATCGCTGTGCTCAATACGCAAGCGATACGGGTCTTCCCACACCACCGCATTGGCGATATCGTGTTCGACAGGGAACGATAGCAAATCATCGCCGGTTGCAACTTTCGTTGTCGCATCCCACGTCACGGGCATGTCGGTAATCCCACGATAATACGGTGCGCGTAAAATCCGTTCCATTTGCGTGACGGTTGCTTTGGTGATGCCAGGAATCCACGCACGCAAGCGATCAAAGATGCCGTTTTCCGCACGTTGCCATCGTTCCACCGAATCGATTTCCGGCTCTTTGCGCCGCCATGAAGTCAGTACCTTTTTCCCTTCCTGAAAGGCTGAATCAACGCGCGGAACGGGTAACAACAGATAGCGGTCTTGCGTGGTCGTCGAACCGATGTGCTGTTTGACCGCCTGCACATGCTGGTGCCAGTATGGATGCTTGCTATAGCGAAGCAAGGCATCCTCAACTTCGCGTTCGGACACCGGCCTTGTCAGTGCGATGATTTGCCCAGCTCCTTTATACTGTTGGACAAAGATCGCCATCTGTTGATAAATGCTCATTTGCACCGATTCTGCCTGATATTCATACGGCAATGAGGGCAACCGATACACTGCCAGCACATTTTTCGCAAAGAGAAACAAATTCCCCACACTCTTTTTCGGTAACATAAAAAATCCCGCCTTTCGAGCAAAGGCGGGTTGGGGGACATGTTCCTTTAACCATCTATAAACTAATACACTCAAAGGACTTTTATGAATTTCAACATTATAAACACCAATAAAATTATCAAAAGTCACAGGAAACGATAGTCATTGGTCACATGCAGTCAGTGATTAGTTCATCAATTGAACATGCCTTAGCAAAAGCAAAAAAGGGAAATATTTATAGTAACAGCATGGAATTAGAGTAACTGAATCGTTTATCATTAATCAAGCATGCCTTTTCTAACTCATTGGTGAAATAATTTGATTACTAATTAAAGACGCACATTAACAAACTATTTTAGTCGTTTATCGAACATGGTATGATTATAAAAACTTAACCAATTACAATTATTGAGGAAGATGTTTAAATGTATTTCATTGATGAATCAGGTAGTATTACGAAAAAAAATAGTTTGAGATCAAATAATAGATATTTTGTTATATGCTTTGTTCATACTGACGATCCTGTACATTTTCGTAAAGTTTACAAAAAGGCAGTTGGAAATTTAAAAAAACATCACAGCGAATTTTTTAAAAAGTTAAAAAATCCAAATGAGTTAAAAGGTACGGAAGCAGCTCCCTTCATGAAACATTATATATTTGAGCAATTGATAAAAAAAACAGATATAAAGATTCATTATATAGTGGTTGATAACTTCAATGATAATTTGAGACCTGAGTTTCGTGCACATCCAAATAGATCTTTCAATTATTTAATTAAATTAATTATGGAAAACTGTTCACTTACCACGTCTGAAAAAAATAAATTAAATCTAGAAATCGATAATCGTAATTCTGCACTAAAATCGTTAAAATCATTAGAAGATTATCTTTATACTGAACTTGCCATACATAAGAAGAAAACTAAAAATGTTTCAATTCAATATGTAGATTCATCGACTTCTTATGGGGTTCAAGCAGCCGACCTACTAGCTAACACGTATTATCAATATTTAATGTCTAGAAATAATGATTTCCCGAGTTTTAAAGAACTCACTCAATCTACCAATTTATCTTATCCTGAAACGTCGTCAACTCTTATTAGTTTATTAAAACCAAAAATTTGTCTTGAATACATATTTCCACCACAAAGTAATTTAGACGAAGTAGCAGTGACCAAGGCGTAGATACTATATAATTCTATACGAATTCTGTACATTCATTGATGTATTTTGTACATTTATTAATGCATTTTATACATCAATAAATATTGACTTTAAGAGTGTATAGTGTTATATTGCACTCAACGATCTTCTATAAGCCCTCATTACGTGCGAATAGCTCCGTAAGCTGCCTCTGTGGTAGTCACTTTTGAGGCGAGGGATCGTAACGAAAAAACCTCTTAGAGATAAGGGGTTTTTTCGTTTCTTTTAAATTTTAAAATATAGATGATACTCAAGGAATTTAGTATAATTTTCTAAAAATAAATATTTTTAAATGAATCGTAATTATAATGATATTTCTCCATTACGTAATATACTCTTTTGTACTTCGATTTCAAGATTAATCTTAAGTATTGATTATGTAGGATCTAGGACGAATCATCAAATAAAAAATTATTAAAAACTCTTTTCTGTGATGCAGTTAGCTGAACTTGCCTAGGTAGCGATAAATTATATTTCTGAAATCTTAGAAGTTGCGAAACAATCCACCACAAAATAATAACAACGGCCATCGCGTGGGGTCGATAGCCGTCAATTGTTGTCGATTCTAGGTTGTACCTACATAGTAAACGTATTCTCTCATCATGGGGAGGGCAACTGACTTATAAGCAGTAGGTCGAATGGTGATTTTACTTCGATTTTCGGAAAATCGTCATAAAGAAAGAGCGTCTGCCTTACAAGCAGAGGTTGAAACAGTAGTTTACTCAGACGTTAGCTGTTAATAGAGTCATAACAATCGTACAAAAAATATTTTGTTCAATTGTAACAAAAAAACGCCTCGATGGGCGTAATCTTGTTAAATTACAAATGAACTACTTTGTTTGTTCTTCTCGCAAATGGTCGATAAATTTACTCATTTTACGTACGTAGTCCTTCATACCCACGTGGTTTGATGCATTTAGTAATTTTCGACTATTATCATTTAGATAAAAAATATGTCCTTGATTTCCTAAAGTGGTAATTTTGTCATCGCTCAAATCTTCATCATAAGTTGACAGATGCCACATTTGTTTAATTTTGTACTTACTCAAAACACCGCGATCCGCACTTGAAACCTGCTTCCACCGTTCGCGTAGTGTTCTCTTACAACTGATTCCAATTAACCAACCGTCAGTACATTTGACCCACTTATCAACCTCGATGTCGGCTTGGAAATGATCAGGTGCGTGAGCTGCTGTGATTCCGTAATAATTAAATAAAAATGATGTGACATCTTCCAAACTTCCTCCAGCACGGCCCTTTCGCTTTTGACTCAACCTGCGTTCAAACTCCTGCGTAAAAGCCGTTAAAATCATGTTAGATTCCATTTCTGGCATGTCCTGAATTTCCCGCTTTAGGCGCGTAAACTCACGGACGACAGCAGAACGCTCTGCATTTAAGCAGCCCTCGACTCCTAAATCGTCCCAAACATTGATCACAGTTGCTAATCCTTGAGTACCGAGAGAATCGAGATAAGCCTTCGCTGTCGCTTCAGTATACTCTCTGTCGTTACTAGGAATTCCAGTCATTGCGTTATTAATAGGAATCATGATAGCCTCAGCAGTCAGGATGAACACTCTTATATCGTCAAGCGTTTGAATTTTGTCACTCAAATCCTGATTGAACAACTTTACTCGATCAATGACCGATTTCGCATTTTGGAAACTTGCTTCTACAAGACTCGTAATAACATTTTTGCAAAGCTTTAGTTTTGTTTCATCCGAGTGATCACGCGTTCCTAATATCATGTGCAACTGGGCTGTAATTTGAGCCAGAAGCTCACTTTTTTTCCCTACTGCGCCATATTTGTCACTGGCAATTAACATTCGCGCGAACCAATAGGCGTTTTTCCATGGGCTTTCAAGAATTAACGTTTCAATTTTGCTTCTCTCTTCTGGACTCACTCCACACCTCACCCAACATACGTTTTGATGCCATCTCGCAATATTCTGGAGCTATATCAGCACCAATAAAATGGCGGTTCAGGTTGCGCGCAGCAACCGCCGTCGTACCACTACCCATAAATGGATCAAGAACTATCTCGGCAGTCGTTGAGCCTATCACTCTTTCAATCAATTCCACTGGAAAAGGAGCGGGGTGCGGATTGTTCATCTCTTGGCCGATTTGCCATATGTCACCATGTTTATTGGCTGACTCAGCTAATTTAAATTTAGGCTTTGCAATGAGATAAATAACCTCGTAGGTCGGTAGAAAGTAACCGGGATTAAAATTGATTCCGCCCTTTCTCTGCCAAATTATGATCTGCCGAACTGGAAAACCTGAGACAATGTCTTGACGATCTTGTAGAAGACCGTTTTGAACACGCCATTTGTGATTGTAGAAAATAGCTCCATCTTCCTTAATGACACGGAACATTTCCGTCAGACATGCTCGTTGCCATGTGACATATTCCTCGTGTGGCATACAATCATCATGCGAAACGTAGCCGTTTATCAAAGCGGCATTTGACCACTTACCACCACGACCGTCTTTCATACCATTTCCAGTAGAGTTTTTAAGATTATACGGAGGCGACGTAACCACTAAATCAACTGATTCATTCGGCAATTTTTGCATTATTTCGATTGTATCGCCACATATGAACTGATCTAGCAATTCCTCGAACAATAAATTTTTCATCGACTCCGTTGTCAAATACTTCATTTTTACTATATCCTGTGCCATTAGCCCCACCAAACCCTTTATGAAGTGCGTAAAACGATAATACTATTGTTCTAATAATAGAGGTTTTTGTGGGTAATGTACACGGAGATTTAAGCTTACTTTTGCTCGTTGTGATGCAAATTCTCATACATCTCTGCCAGCTTGGCTTTTAGGAAGTTAAAGTCATTGTCATTAAGGCGAACTACTGAGCGTTGAAAGGCAGATCCCCAGTTTTCCACGATTCTTCGAGTGACGTTTAATTCACTTGCGAAGGGCTTCACAGGCACAACACATTCTCTAGGCACGGTAAACTAACTAAAAATAACTCCCTCAGACTCTTCAAACAAACTCAGTGGCACTTCCCGCTTTCGTTTTAACTTTTGCCTCGCTCTTTTCAAATGGGTCTTTACCGTATCTCGCCCAATCCCTAAATAGTCGGCAATCTTTGCCTCCGACCAGCCATGCGTGAACGCCATGATGCACGCATATTGTTGTGACGTTAAGATCGACCGCCACATCACTTGAGGCATGAAATCGTCATCCTTGTCACTTTCTTGCTCTGTTTCAACGACATCCAACATCCCATGATGAAAGATGAGCCAATCAAAGGTGTCGGTATTGGCGATCGAGATCGGTTCAGTTTTTGTCTCGACTTTCGCATAGACATCACCAAGACTTCGGCGCAACGTCTGTAAAGCATAGTGCGTTGACTCTTTCATGGATCGCCATAGTCGTTCTTGATACGGATCATACTGGCGGTACTCTCGTTCCTTGCTTGCCGCCAGCTTCTCCGTTTCTTCGTACTCGGCGACAAGGGTTTCCCAAGTTTGTTTTTGACCATGTTGCAATGTTATCATCTCCAATCAGTAACCTTGATAGTATTTTGTGAAAATATCGGGTATTTGCCAAGGGTTTTTGTATCGACCAGCAATATAGCGTACAGCTGCGATCGCATTATCAACAGGATTCCAAATGTTCTCGTACGTTGGCAAAGCGTTGGCGCGAAAGGTACTTGGAAGCACTTGCATGAGTCCTATGGCATACTCGTTCCCAACGCCTTCCCAAGCTGTTACCAAAGGACGATCCGTACTTTCTCGAAACGCTAGCCAAAGCAACGGTCCCTGCCAACTGATCGGCATTTTCGTCAGGTGCAGCGCCACGCGGATGACGCGTTGCACTTGCTGCGTGGACAAATGCGCTGGCCATACCGCGCGCTTACTTCGCGATTTCTTAACTTTCTTGCGTTTCTTGTGGTTTTGCGAAATAGCTTTGACCTTCTTTGACCTTTGCACGGTTGGCGCATGCACAAGGAACGGCGAAACGGAAAGTTGAACGGGCAACAAAACGACGGCGACGATAGCGAGAAGCAAGAGCCTTTTTGCCATGCTCAGGCGGATAGTAAAACCTGCAAGAGTAAGTATCGTTCCGTTTCGTTTTGCAACAAGATGCCATGTGCATGCGTTCTTACTGCGATAATGTCGGCCGTCACGTTTTCACTTGTCCATTTACTTAAAATGTGTTGTAAAAAGCTAAGGTTAAAACCCATTACTTTGGTTTCGCCGGAATACCTGGCCTCGACCGACTCGCTCACATCCCCATACGGAGATTTACCATCGATACGGATCGAAGCAGGCGTAAAGGTCAATTTCGCCGCCTGGTTGTCCCGATCGCCAACGACGACCAGCGCTCGTTTGGCCGCACCGTAAAGCGCACTACGCATGGTTTCAAAAGTACCTTGCGAGGCGTATCCGTATAGAATCGGGAACAAATCGGGATAACGATCGTCCGGCAGCAAACGTGTCGCCCACATCACATCAACACCATCGCTGACCAAGAGATGCCCATCCTTTTCTTGCACAAAAACGTCTTCCGAAAAAATACTGCATAAGTCCTTTGCCTCTTCCGCACTCAATACCCAATTACAATCCTCACGCGGCACTGTGCTTGTGATTCGTGCGGCCTGATGACCTGAAGTAGCTTCAACGATGCACGATCCTTGCTTGACCGCGATATGAACGCCTTCATAAGGTAGATCACGAACATTTTTTGAAAATGGATATACTTTGGAAACCGCGTACAAGAGGTTAGGAAATGGCGTAGGGCTTTCCATCGTAGGTAACGTCGGATATAACGTAGCATCGAGAATAGGTAATTGTATTTTGGCTTTTCCCACGGTAATGACGACGTGATTTTGTGCCGGTTGCAGGCTGATTTTTTCCCCATCGGCTACTTTGATAAAATTCAAAAACCGCTCACCATGAGCGACGACGAAAGAACACTGTGCCACTTGGCCTGAACCTTTTACCCGAAAGCCGGATAAGCCATTATGCGCAGTCAAGGTGATGGTGCCCGAATCACCTTGAACCAAAATGCCATTCAAGATTTCTTTAGGCGAATTTTTTGGCAATGACTTTTGCACCGTGGCGGCCATTTTTTTAGCTACGTCGAGCGATACGATGATCATGGTTTCCACTCCGTTTCAAATGGTTTTTCTTTGTGCTTATTGGCAAAACCGTTTCTCAAGAAATTTGTTAACCAGAAAAACCTGCCCTTTCGCCGTTACCTTTGTGGTTTTCGTTGTGCGTACGGAACCATCAGGGTTGTTGATTGTTCGTTTCTTGATCTCAAAAAGTCCAAGTTCCATGGCGTACTGCGTAGGATCGTTCCACTGATCGCCACGAGCTCTCATCAAATACCCATCTTGCCTAAGTTGTTCGAACAATCGATTTGGCCCAATATTGATACCGTTTTGTTTAAGGATTTTCGCCAATTCGCCAATTAAAATGGCGTTGTCACTGACTTCAAGTGCTTCCGCAAAAAGCACTTTGGGTCGATCGGCAATGACCTGCGCTTCTAACCGTTTGCGTTCTTCCTGTTCCACTTTTAGCTGCGTAGCGATTTTGATGATCGTGTCAGGATTTAGCAGAACCTCTTCGATCGTGCTAGGTGTGAGATAAGCACCGTGTCTACGAATCGATGGGATGACCTCGTGTGTTATCCAACGCTTGAAGGCTTTTGCCTCAGGTTTGCGACTACCGAGGACGAGCGAGTAAAGGCCAGATTCATTGACGGCCTGCATTTCTTGGTTACCGCCAAGGGTGTCGGTTGAAACTACACCCCTTTCGTCATCATCCAGACGTCCAACTGCATCTCGGCTGTTAGCTATGTCGAGAACATCGCAGACGTCCTTTGCCACAAACCAAGGATCATCGTTTACTAAGACAGAACGAATGGGCTTATTCCCCTCATAAAAAAATTGAATGAGTTGATCCAAATTAAAACCTTCTTTCTCTCGTGATTGAACGTCTCAACTTTTCTCTTTTTGCCCCTGCTCGAACCGATGCGCTAATCGTAGTCGTATCGAAGGACTTTGCACTTCCTGCTTCCCAAGGACGGGATGGTGCAAAATCGCCTTGGCGATTCTCTCGCCAGTTTTTAGCGTATTGATCGCTTTGATTTCGTAATTACGACCATCCATTTCGACAAACACGGGAAAAGTTTTATGGTTCAAACGACAACACCACCTATCTTGCGCTTAGGTGGCTTAGGTCGTTGCACGACACCTAGCCGTTGCATTTCCTTCGCCATCTCTTCTGGTGATAGCTGATAGACGACAATCGGTTCAAGCGGTTCTCCGTCGCGCGGTTTTTCAAACCCGTTGGGCAATGGACGTGTTGGCAAACGATCGAAACGTTTGTTTGATCTCATGGATTCATCACCTCAAGTTCTAGTTCAACTCGCGGGTTTTTCGGATCCGTTGCAAAGTCCATGACTTGTGGCAAGATCATGCAATCATCGTGCACAAGCACACCTTTGATCGCGTCATTGAGAAGTTTAAAAATATTATCCGGATCTCTCCGATTCGTATTGCCCCACCAGATCCAAACACGAAGGATGACTTTTTGACTCTCTTTCGGCATGTGCCAACCATTTTTCATGGCCCAACTTTTCGCTTGCCAACCCGCTGTTTCAATGAATTCAACTGCTTTTTCAGTCTTGATGCGTTTATTAATACGAACGTTCCGATAAGCATTGTTCACGCTTGGTGGCAATAACAAAGTTAGTCGATCGGATCTGTTTTCATCGATTTCGAAGTCAAGCAACTTTTGCACTCTCCTTTCAAACCGCTAAGACTTCATCGCATATTTCAGGCAAATTCGCTCTTACCAAGTGTTCTGCAAACGGAGGCGGCACGCTATTTCCGCAACGCGCTACCTGTTCTGACTTCGGGTACTTCTTGCCGTCTGCGTCTACGTCGATGATGTAATCGCTCGGAAACCCTTGCGCTGCGAATAATTCGTGAGGTTCTAACATTCGCATTCCGATATCTACGATAGCGTAGTCTTGACCATGGATCGTGACCAATCCAAATCGATCATGAGTGCTGATCGTGTTCAGCGGCTGATCTAGCTTTTGCCCGATGGACGAGCCGTTGTATTGCGTCAAAAATGCTCTTACTTCTCCAAAATGGCCTCCACCTGACGTCAACGTATAAAGGGGATCACGAAGGCTTTGGCCAAACATGTTATTACGCAAGATCAAGAGATGGCTCGTGACCAGGCTATAGCGATTTGATGTATCGAGCGTTAAAATCGGCTGTTCGAGTGATTGCCCTCGCACTTCATGTGTTGCTGTTTCTGTATGGTACTGAGCAAGAAAGGCTGCGACGAGATTATGGTGATTGTTTGCGTTCGCTTGCAACGGTGCTATAAACGGTTCTTCTGTCTCAATCACGAACTTGAAAATTCCTCTCGCAATCCGATGCATGGTGTTCTCAACGAGAGGCTTTTTTCGCTCGAAAATGGACTGAATCGGTATTGACCAATCAATGATTTCGGATGCCGTTCGCCACGGTCTAAGCTTTCCCGATTTCACTTCTGAACTTTTTGGATCACCATGCGTGGGTTTCGGCCATGTAATCGGCTTGCCGTCGCAACGCGCCACCATGAAAAAACGTTTTCTAATTGTCGGCGCTCCGAAGTCACAGGCGCGAAGCTCTTTCCAGTCCACTTCGTAGCCTTGTCGTTTGAGCGCGTTCACAAAACTATTAAATTCTCGTCCTTTTTGTTTCGGATCAGGTTTGCCATTCTTCAGCAGCGGACCCCATGTCTTAAATTCTTCCACGTTTTCAAGGATAATGACGCGAGGTTTGACCGTCGCCGCCCATCGAACTGCCAACCACGCAAGGCCACGAACCGTTTTATCGACCGGCTTGCCCCCCTTAGCTTTGCTAAAGTGCTTGCAGTCGGGCGATAGCCAACAAAGAGATACCGGTCTGCCTTTCGTCGCTTTTCGCGGATCAACATCCCACACGCTCTCGCAGTAATGTTCCGTTTCTGGATGATTAACTTTGTGCATGGCGATAGCGGCTGGATCATGGTTGATCGCAATGTCAACACTGCGCCCGATTGCCATCTCAATGCCGGTAGAAGCGCCACCGCCGCCCGCAAAATTATCCACAATAATCTCGGATGCGTTGAAAAGGGTATATTGGTGTTTCAACTCAATCCCTCCTATCGTCGAAAAACTCTTGAAATTTTCTTGTGATTTTTTTGTACATAGTCATAAAGTGGTTTGCAGGAAGGGCAAATGTCATGGCCTGCAATTTTAGTTGAACATTCTTTGCATACTGGATTGTCGCAGGTTTCGGTAATGCGCCCCATCATATTTCCGTATTGGTCTTTCATGGTTGTCCACAAGTAATCCACAACAAAATCACAAAGTTGAGTCGCCTCGTTTTTCCCACAGAAGGGACAAGGTTTTTCGGGCATCACGATGATATCTGCTCCCAACTCAATTCCCCCATACACCGTTGGTTCGTTTTTTAATCCTTTGGTTTCGCGCGAGATCGATCAAAAGAATCATTAGTTCATCTCCATCATCGCGATCGACCGCTCTCGCTATATCGGCAATGCTGACTCCACGATTCCAAAGCTCGATAACTCGTCTCACGTCCGACTCGTCCCACGTAAAATCCATATCTTCGCAGGCAATCACAATATTTCTGCGCTCAACAAACGTCGATTCTAGTGATCGAAAAGCATTGTTGTATTTACTCATGAGACGCATCATCCTTGTGTGAGTAGTTCAAAGTCTGCCCTCGCTCAGTCTTGTCCAAAAGCATCTCGATCAGAAACGGACCACAACGTTCGTAGATCCTTCGCTCGATCGCGTCATCGATGCCGCGAAGCTTGTTTGCTGTGCGTTCGCTTGAAATAAACATCGGTAACTGGTTCAAGTAGCGATAATTTACGATGGCAAATAGCCATTTCAGCTGAAATTCAGTTGGCTGTGTCCTGCCTTTGAATAGATCATCGATAAAGAGCAGGTCAGAACTTTTCATCGTTTCAATCCGTCGTTGGTACGCACCATCATCCTCGCGGGACGCCTGCAAAATCTCGTCCGATCCCTCTGCCCACGGGAAGTAAAGTACATTCACGCCTTTCTGGATGAGCTCATTACTGGCAGCCATCAGCAGACGCGTTTTCCCACTGCCTGGCCGACCGAGGAGCGCAATGCTATTCACGGATTGATTGCGAATATCGTCAAAGTGATCCACGTAATCACGTACTGCGCGATAAGCATTTCGAACGCATTTCGGCCTACCGTCTACCACAAAATCGTTGAACGAGACCTTCCGAAACGCCTCGGTGATGTTGCTACTCCGAAAAAGACGCGCTATTCTTTTTCTCTCGACGCACTCGCAAATTCTCCAGCGATCGATGCCATCTTCACCGCGCACCAGAAACCCGTTTTCGTCGTGGCACATGGAACACTCATACGAAGGGTGACTTGTACTCCCTGATGTTTCCGTACTCGTCGTCGTCGGATTGCTCTTCGCGCGATCTTGTAACGCGGATAACACTTGCTGAATGTTTTGCATTGCCTACTTCCCCCTTTTGCATCCATCTTTCCTGTTCTTCTTTGGCTTGCTCGATAGTTCGAATTCCTTTCGACCTCCAGTTACGCAGGATCCCTTCGGCGTACTGGAGGTCTTTGCCGGATTCTCGCGAACGTCGAAAGGCTTGCTCAATCAAATTGATAGCCATACCGTCCTGTGACTGATAGGCAGCTAACTTGTCCGCTAGAAACGGATTGATCATTCGCCCGAAATACTCCTCGTAGAGCATCACGATGGTTTTTTCTTCGCTCTGTCGATCCTCGGAATGATTTTCGGAATAATTTACGTTCGTTTCGCGCGCGTCTGCAACTACTGCAAGATTGTTTAGTTTAGTTTTGTTTAGTAATAGGTCCACTTTGCGATCGGTTTGTGGTCCACTTTGTGATCGGTTTGCGGTCCACTTTGCGTCTCTTTTTGGAACGCAATCAATTTGTGTACCGCTTTGTGTCTCGTTTTGGAACGCAAATCCAATGATTCGATACACCGCTGATTGCTGACCAGCACGACTTTTGAAATCGATTCTGCCGGCTTGTTGTAAGCGTTGTCTGGCGCGTACGACCGCTGCTTTTTTAAGCCCTGTCTTTGCTTCTAGGACTGATATAGCTACTGCAAACTCTGTTACCCATCCGGTTTTATTGCATGTGTGCATCAGCGCATGCCACAAGACAATTGCGGAGTCAGGTATGGAGTTAGTTTCGAGCCAATCATAAAAAGCGTTGATCTCGCGCAAATAGTTCATAACGTCACCGCCTTGCTAGTAAAGGGGGATCGCTCCCCCGAATTAAGCGATTTCCTGAAGTGTTTTTGCTTCGATAAACAATTGATTCAAGTTATCCTCTGCCTCCGTTATTCGACCGCACACGTAGTCGATCGTCTCTTCATCGATCGCAGCGTCGAACATCGCTTGCCACATTTCTACCTGTTGTTTCGCTCTTTGTATACGCTCTTGCATCGCTATTCCTCCTAAAACGGTAAGTCATCGTCGGAAATATCAATCGCAGGTTCATCATCTAGGAATGGATCACTGCCATAAGTTTTTTCGCTAGGCTTAGTAGCTTGATTAGGCGGTTTAGCATCCTGAGCACTTGGCGATAAAAACTGCACACGATTCGCAACCACTTCGGTGACTCGTACTTTTTGACCGTCTGTCTTTTCATAACTACGCGTCTGCAGCCGTCCTTCGACGGCGCATTGCTTGCCTTTTGACAGATATTGCGCCGCAAGTTCAGCAGTTTTCTGCCAAGCGACAACAGGAATGAAGTCAGTTTCCTTATCACCATTCGCTCTTTTAACTTCGCGATCAACGGCAAGGGTGAACGACGTTACAGCTACTGCATTTTGTGTGTAACGAAGCTCTGGATCTGCGGTCAATCGACCAATGAGGATGATCGTATTCATCGTTTTTACACGCTCCTTAAGGTTGTTTAGAGAGGGGCAAAAGCCCCTCAATTCGTTTCTGGTTCAGATTCTTGTGTCGGTAAAATCTCACCGGTGGTGGTATCAACGACTTCCTGCCCATGAATATCAATCGCGTAAGCCATTTCTGGCTCGATCGTCGTCTTCGTGGTTTCGTCCATCGCCAACGCTTGGGCAATTTCAATGGATTTTGGCATGTATTTGGCCATTTGCTTAATGCACGTTTTACGCGCCATCGCATCAAATTCGGATATCCATATCCCAGTAAAATTACCCTCCTTGTTTTTCTTTGCGTACTTTTCGCGAAACTGCATCATATCGTCAACGCTGGCGACGTAATACGATTCACCGCCCTCAACCGTACGTGCGTAGGCATAGTAAGCGACGACTTCTCCGCGCGAGCCTTTAAGCAAAGGCTTGTGAACCAGTCCACCATTGGAGCCAAATGAGTATTCAAAAACATCGTTTTCTCGCACTTCGTTGGCGATAACGACCGCGATTTGACCACTTCGACGCATAAGATCAATCAAACCTTGATAGCCAATCTGGAACTGCACAACGAAAGAGCGAGTTTTACTTTCCCAGTAAGGAATGAGGTAAGCATGACCGAGTGGGCCAGGTTCCAGACCAAGTTGCGCACACTGCATGAGCGCCCCGATGAAGGTAAGTTGATCGCATTCAAGGAGTTTTGGATTCCGCCTGACTTCGGTCAAGGCAATTCTGGCCAAACGATCCGCGTTCATGTGTTTGGGAAGTGCGCGTTGAATTTCACCTTGCATACTTTTCAGTAAGCCGTTTAAGGTTTTTCCAGGATCTTGTTGCGAAGTTTGCTGAGGTGCTGAAGTGGCTTTGGTTTGAATTTGCGCTTTTACGTTTTCTGTATTGACTGACATGGTAAAACCTCCTATTTAATCGAGAACCGGCGCGATTCGCTGGTCTTCGTGTATTTTGTATAGACATCAGGCAGTTCCGCTTGCATGGCTTTCGTATCCAATCGGTTCGTCGTGACCGATTTCCACGACACGCGGTACTCACCAGCAATGCCTGATTCGTTATCACCAAGCAGTTGTTTCAACTGATTGGCCGCTTCGTTCTTTCGTTCTTCGGCCGCTTTTTCTTCAGCCGAAGCCTCTTCGTATTGTTTGACCAAAGCGGATGCATTCGGTGGCAGTTGAATACTGGTTTTGGTACTCACCGGATACAACGTTGACAACACCTCCGTACTGCTTTTTGACCCATCAAGCGGTGGTGGTGTGCGTGTTTCTACGTGATGCCAAAAATCAAATTCCAGATTGATGAGTGTTTGAATCAGTTCTTCATCACGTTCGATGCGCTTGTAGCGAAACTTGTTGCCTCCGATAAGTACGGCGATCCACCACGCTTGGTAGCCGGTGACGGCCATGTAATGCATGCACTGGAGAATGTACCTTGCTGGAGCTTCGTCACCGTCCCAATCCCCTTTGGCGTATTCAGAAGCCGTTTTGATTTCCAAACCTTCGTTTCGACCAACGATTAGTCGATCCACGTTGGCCAACATCCACGTGTGTTCAGGGTGATGCAAAATCGCATTTCGGCGTTGAATTTTAAGACCTGTTACATCCGAAAACTTCTCAGCAACGACAGGTTCAAGACGGGTTCCCCACTCCATCGCTTCGTTTTCCTCGATTTCAGGTGCTTCACCTATCTTGTCGAGGTAGAGCGCGATGGGCGATCGCCAAGGGTCAATCCCTGCGGCAGCTGCTGCGTCGCTACCACCGATCCCCGTTTTTCGGATGGCTTTCCATTCCTCACGAGTAAGAATTCGCGTATCGACAAGTGCCTTTGCAAAAGACATTGAGCATCACTCCATTTGTGGTATAATTAATCAATAGGTAAATTTTTTTACGGTGGGGAATTCCCCGTATCAATTGCTTCACTTCTCTGTCCGAGAACCCCAGTCGCCATTGCCGTGGCGGCTTATTTTTTTTGTAAAACCAACCCTTCAGCATGGGTTTCACCAATTACCGGCAGGTAAGCTCTCCTTCTCCACCCAAGCCAAGAACTCATTTCGGCGTACCCGACGTTTCCGCGCGCTAATCCGAAAAGATGGAAATCCGTCTTTGCGCATCAGTCGATTAGCGGCTGCAATTGGGATTTTCAAAGCATTGGCAACATCCTGGTTATCCAGAAATAGTGGAAGAGTTTCCGCGTCCAATACTAAGCCTCCTTTCTGTGTTCAAG
>JAEHJW020006882.1_pt1 | contig 30275 bp, 38 predicted proteins | sample 9271431 | NCBI WGS metagenome assembly JAEHJW02 | reverse complement strand
ATGCTATTAGCACCCCGACTTCTCAATTTATGCAGATATTAATTAGGGATATTTCGTTTCGGATAAGATTATTAAAATGATGAAAGAAAAAAGTTTACTGAAATTTTATTTGTTAAAGGTTGAATGTGGAGTAAGCAAAGCCTTTGTTTTTATGTTTTGCAAATTTTTTGCATAACGTAGTGCGGCTTAAACTGCCGAGTGAAAATAACAGGAGATTTTGATTATGAGTAAAATAAAAAATTTGCCGCAAAAGATTTATTTACAGATAGGCGAAGATTGCGATTGCGAAGATTGGAATAAAATACGTTCTTCTCACGAAGTTAGTTGGTGCGAAGTTGGGCTGCCGTTTTATGAAGATGATTACTGCCAAATTTATAATTGTGATAGCTTAACGGCAATGGTTGCTTTACGCCCCAGCAGTGAAAATATTGTTATAGTTACTGACCCGCCTTATGGTATTGGTGCAGATAGCAAGGCGGCGGCAGTAGGCGGTAAGCGAGGTAAGTGTGCTATTAAAACTGTTTATGATAAAACAAATTGGGATGATAAAAGACCGAGTAGAATATTTTTTGAAATGATGAAAGAAATAAGCAAAGAACAAATAATATTTGGTGGAAATTATTTTGCAGATCAATTAGAGCCGAGCAAAGGATGGATTTATTGGCGTAAAAATATAAATGGAACTTTTGCAGATGGAGAGCTGGCGTGGACTTCTTTTGACAAACCGTTAAGAGAATATGAACACACTTGGAACGGAATGATACAACAGAATATGAAAGAGAAGGAAGAAAGATTCCACCCAACACAAAAACCATTACCTTTAATGATAAAAATACTTGAAGATTATACCACGCCAGCGGACATAATAGTTGATCCTTTTATGGGTAGTGGAACAACCTTGGCCGCTGCCAAATCGCTGGGGCGTAAAGCTATTGGTATGGAGATTAACAAAGCATATTGTGAAATTGCCGTTAAGCGGTTACTTACAACGCAAATTAGAATGGCGATGTAAGGTCAGCCCAACGAAGTGGCACTTGGCTTGCCGCCGGGATAAAAAATAAATGAGGTATAAAATGTTATTAGATGAAATTAAAACAAAATATGATGAACTTGAAAAACTTTTCAACGGCGGAACGATGTGTGATTTTTCTGAAAAGTTTAATGAGTTTGGTGATTTTATTTCGGCGCAGACCGCTAAAGGCGGTCAAGCCGAAGTGCGAGTTATAAAGCCGAATATATCTGAAGAACAAACGAATGAATTACTTGCTGATATTGATGATATAGCAAGAACTTATGACCATTATGAATACGGATTGCCTTTGGGAGAAAGAAGTGAAGCAGAAAAGATGCAACTAAAAATAAGGGACTGGTATGAGGCTTTATAACAGAGCGCGGGCTTACCCGTTGCGGGCTAAATAACGAAAACTAATTTTGAGGAAGAAATGATTACTGAAAAAGAAGAAATAGAATTAGAACGCCAGGCAAAAAGAATTACAGATAGGTTTTATAATAATTTAGGAATCGATGTAAACGATCCTAATTGGGGCGGATTATATCACTATGTTTTACAAACTCTTTTGAATGTAAGCAATCGGGTACAGCCCGAAGTTAGCGGGAAACTTGCGGACAGATATTACAAAGAAGGATTGAGAATATTACTTTACCACAAACAAACATTTTTAGAAACTTGCAAGAAAAATGAAACACCAGCAACTTATGAATCTGTTGAGCAGGAAATAAAGGATATAAAAAAAATATTAAAAAATTATGCAAACAATTGATAGCAAGTTTTCACGCTAACGGAGTGGCAATTGTGCTGCACGCAAAAGCTTAACATACTAAATGAAAGGTGATAATTTGAAAGGTTCGGTTAACATACAAAATATTTCGACTGCTGATAAGTGTCAGCACGAATTGCTTGTTAAGCCGAAACTTTTGGTGAGACCAATTACGCTGCGCATTGCGAATAAATTTGTGGCGGAGAATCATAGACATTATAAGCCGGTAGTTGGACATAAATATTCAATTGGTTGTTACTTAGCGAACGAACTAGTAGGTGTTGCAATAGTTGGCAGACCGATAAGTCGAAAATTAGATGATGGATTAACCGCAGAGGTAACTCGACTTTGCACAAAGGGAACTAAAATGGCTGCAAGTAAACTCTATGCAGCTTGCTGGCGCATTGCTAAGGAGATGGGCTACACAAAAATTATTACTTACATCCTTGAAAGCGAACCGGGAATAAGTTTGAGAGCGAGCGGGTGGATATGTGAAGATGAGAAATGTGGCGGACTTACTTGGAATAGCAGTAAAGGAATTACGAGAACAGATGAAGCCACAAATTTATTTGGCTCAATAAAAAAATACCCAAATGAATACAAGAAACGATATGCGAAAAAGTTTTCGGATTAATGGCGCCTTCGATTGAGCCGACGCTGGTTTTCGCGTCCGGCTCCAATCGAGAGTTCATCGGCACGCCGGAGGCGTGACGTGAACCAAGGCGCCATTCATCGGACGCTTACGCCGAAGGCGTGTCCGATGAACTATACATTAACCATAATTACTTCTTGATAAAACTTTTTTAGAACAAAATAAGGAATTGAACATTTTGAGGATAGCATCTTAATGGAGAATCGAATATGAGTGACACAAAAATTGAATGGGCAACAAAAGTCTGGAACCCGGTAACCGGCTGCAGCAAAGTTTCTGCCGGTTGTAAAAACTGTTATGCGGAAACCAACGCGAAAAGATTCTGGGGTAAAAGAAAATTTACAGACGTTCAATGCCACGAGGACCGCTTAATGGATCCGCTGCACTGGAAGAAACCGCAACGCATATTTGTTAACAGCATGAGCGATCTGTTTCATCCGGATGTGCCTTTTGAATTTATTTATAGAGTATATCATTTTATGATGGGAATTCCACGCCATACATATATGATCTTGACAAAACGGCCGGAACGTGCCATAGAATTTTTTGAATGGTGGACGAAACCGAATCGACCAATGGGAGTACAGCCCATTTGGGAATATAAAAACATTTGGCTCGGCGTTTCGGTTGAGGACCAGAAAACTGCTGATGAAAGAATTCCATTACTCTTACAAACACCCGCCGCGCTTGTTTTTGTTTTTAACTCCGAGTACGCAAAAATCGAAGAAGAAGAAGCCGCAAAATTTATTATGCAGTTTAACCTAGACCTTACAGTAATTAATAAAACAACTATTTTGCCTAAATTAGATTTGAGCGAAGCACTAAAAAAATATCGCGAGGAAAAGAAAGACGATATCCGAAAAGAATTAAATCATCTTTATGAAGTTATCATTGAGTGTGAATCGGAATACGAACAAGAAAATATTTTTAATCAAATAAACAACATGGGTCTAAAATGCCGAGTTTTAACATTATAAAAGAAATTAATCCGTCAAAAACCTTTAGGGTTGCTTCAATTATGGGTAAATTCGATTTGCAGAGCGAACATATTAAAGAAAGCTTTAACGGTGAAATTGATTTAGCAAAAGAATGGCAGATTGGGATAATCGTCGGCGCGAGCGGCACGGGTAAATCTACAATTGCAAAAGAATTGTTTACAAAAGAATATATAAGAGGATTTGAATATAATTCGGAATCTTTTATTGATGATTTTCCTAAAAATTTATCAATTGAAGAAATTACACGAACTCTAAATTCAGTTGGATTTAGCTCGCCCCCGTCTTTTATCAAACCATATTCTGTACTGAGCAATGGCGAAAAAATGCGCGTTGATTTAGCGCGCGCACTCTTAAATGAAAATGATATTATCGTTTTTGATGAATTTACATCCGTCGTAGATAGAAATATTGCACAAATCGGAAGCATTGCAGTCGCAAAATCAATTCGTAGAACTAACAAAAAATTTATTGCGGTTGCATGTCACTACGATATTATTGAGTGGTTGGAGCCGGATTGGATATTCGACACAAATGAAATGCAGTATAAATATACGCGGGGGTTTCTTCGGCGTCCTCAAATTGAATTCAAAATTTATGAGCGAAAAGGAATGTGGAATATTTTTAGAAAATATCATTATCTAAACAATGAATTAAACGAACACGCAAAACAATTCGTAGGATTTATCAACAATGTACCAGTTGCTTTCTGTGCCTCTTTGCATTTCCCGCATCCAAATGTTATAAACATTTGGAAATGCACGAGATTGGTTGTTTTGCCGGATTATCAAGGCGTTGGTATTGGAAATAGATTATTGGAATTTGCGGCACAATTTTACAAAAAGAAAAATAAAAGATATCTTATAACAACAAGCACGTCTTCGTTAATTAATAGCTTTCAACAAAATAAAAATTGGAAATTAATTCGATATGGAAGAACACGACAGCAATCCGAGAAATCTTCCATAAAAGATATGAAGATATCCTTAAAAAGATTTACAACTACTTGGGAATATATATGCAGTTGAATTTAACTCTCTATAAAAAATGGTTTTATCAAATATTGGACGGTAAAAAGAAAATCGAATATCGAGAGAACAAAAAATATTGGCAAAATCGATTTAGAGATAGACAAAAATATGATAAAGTTTTATTTACAAATGGCTACGGTAAAGATAAACCGTTTATGCTGGTAGAGTTGAAGAAAATTAACGAAACAAAAAATTTTTTTGAATTACACTTAGGTAAAATATTGAAAAGTGGAAACATTGCATGAGCACCATCTCCGGAAATATTGTTGATGTAGCGGTCCTTGCTGAATTTTTAGAACTTACTCCGCGGCGGATTCAGCAATTTGTCAGCGAACTCGGCGCGCCGCGTCTTGAACGCGGGGAATATGATTTTGTCCAGTTTGTCAAATGGTACATTACTCATTTGCGCAACGAAAACGAAAAACTTAAAATGGGCGATGAAACCTTATACAAGCTTGAACAAGAAGATAAAAAAGTTGTCACCGCGTTCCGCAAAATAAAATTGATGAAGGAACTTAAGAAACTTGTTGATCTCGACATGGCAAACGACGCCTATGCGCGGGATATGATCGCGTTCAAAAGCGAAATTGAAAACTTCCGCGCGTTTGTAAATGTAAGTATGGGCTTAACCGATGAGCAAAAAGAAAATATCAATAAAAAAATAGATGAAATACTAACCCGTCTCGGTACGGAACTGAAGCTTGATGAGGGACCGGAAGACGATATGCCGGAAGAAATTGACGAACTGGAAGTTGAACAATGATGGAACGCCTTCAAAATATTGAAATGAATGACGATTACATCCGCAAGGTGTTCTTGTTCAATATAAATAAAATTAGAACGGAGAACCGCCGTTTATTAATGCCGCCGCCGGATATTTCGGTCTGGCAGCTTGCCGATCAAGAAAGAATTCTCCCATCCGACGCGCCGCGTCCGGGCAAATGGTCTACGCCGGAAATACCGCACACGCGCGGAATGATGGAATCATTTTCGGATCCCAAAGTGCGCCGCATTAGCTGTATGGGTTCATCACAAATATTAAAAACCGAATCGCTTATTCTCAATCCCATCCTTTGGTACATCTTAACGCGCCCATGCAATATTATGATAATGTTCCCGACCGATAACGACATACGCGCGTTTTCCAAAGAACGTTTAATGCCGATGATAAACGGATGCCGCGCGCTCCGCCAAAAAGTTCATTCGCAAAAAAAAGAAAGCGGAGAAAGAAATACGTCGGTAAGAATTAGTTTCCCCGGCGGACATCTGGAAATTATTTCCGGTTCGTCTGCGGCGGGTACGCGCCAGCGGTCCGAACAAATTACAATGGCTGATGATATCGATAAACTTACCATTGGTCAACAGCGCGAAGGCGATCCGTTAACCCGTCTGCGTAAACGCACGACGGCTTACAAAAAGTTCGGCAAAGATTTGAACGTTGCTATCAGCACTCCTACGCGCGTTAAGCAATCTAGAATTGCGCTTGAATATGAAAAAAGCAACATGCTGAAATACCATGTTACTTGTCCGCACTGCGGAACGCAATTTTATTTTAAGCATGAGCGGCTGGTGTGGCAAAAAGAAAAAGACATGTTCGGAAAGGTGATTAAACAATTCCCGGAAACCGCTGTTTATCCTTGCGATGGATGCGGCGCGGAAATTAACGAAGCTGAAAGATTAAATATGCTGGAAAACGGAATATGGATTGCTGAACGTCCGGAAATTAAAAAGCATGTTGGATTTTGGATTAACGAACTTAGCTCAACACTTTCATCCTTCGCGGAAGTTGCCGAACAGATTATTGACGCCGGAGATAATCCCGAAAAACTTGAACCGCTTTATAATACTGTTTTCGGTTTGCCTTACGAAGCCGGTGAAGGCGAGAAGGCGGATATTGACGATCTCAAAACTCATGTTGAATCTTTTATCGATATCAATAATCCGTTTGTTGTGCCGAATGAAATTTTATACGCGGTGCAAACAACGGACGTTCAGAAAGACCGATTAGAAACTATGGTCATCGGCGTTGGGATGGAGAAAGAACTTTGGGTTTTGCTTTATCAAAAAATTTATGGTGATACTTTACGCGCTAACGATCAATGCTGGAAAACAGACGATGGAATTTTCTTTGCGGATTGGCGGCGGAAGGATGGAGTTAAAATTCCGCTTCTCCGGCATTTCAAAGATACCGGCTACTTCGCGCCGACTGTTTATAAAAATGTTGCGGGCAAACATCAGAACGGAATTTACCCGGTGAAAGGTAAAGGCGGAATCGGCGTTCCTATCATTCCGCATAAATGGCAGCCCGCCGGAGAATTTGGAAGATGCAGATTATTGCATCTCGGCAGTAACGCCGCAAAGCAAGAACTTTTCAAGATGCTCTCCATAAAGCGACCGGAAGGAATTGCGCCGGATGAGCCGGTCCCAAACTATATCCACTTCCCGGATTGTTATTGCGATGATGAATTCTTTGAACAGTTTCAAAGTGAAGTTGCAATAAAAAAACTGGTCGGCAATCTGGAATATTACGTTTATGTAAAACCGGACCGTCATACATCGAATGAGGTTATTGATTTAATGTACATGGGAATTGCGGCAATATATCATATCCATCCCAACGAAAAAGCGATTAAAAGAAATATGGATAAACAAGCAGAGAGATTGAGAAATCAGAAATCAGAAATCGGAAATCAGAATGAAATAGGAAAAACGGAAAGTCAAACTCAAAATTCAAAACTCAAAATTCAAAACTCACGAAAACATAGACGCACACAAGCGAGGAGAAGGTGAAAAGCAGTATGCAGTATTTAGAAATTAGTAATTAGAATAAAGGATTATTTTTCTAAAAAAAGCGAGGGAGAAATGAACCTATACAAAGTGATATTAAAATTTGCTTACAACCACAGCAGAGAATTTACATTTTACGTGATTGCTAAAAACTTACAAGATGCTGGAGATTTAGCAATAGAAACATTTAAGAAATATGATTATGGCGATTGCCATTTACACGCAACCGAGCTAATTGCAAGCGAAGGACAATATGCGAAGCCATACATATTGCTAATTGCGAATGAAGCGGAGGCGCGAAAATGAATTGGTGTAAAATAAAACATAATTGGTTTAGAGTGCCGGAGCCGAATAAGTTTGGTTTCTCGGTTAGAATTTGCAAAAGATGCAAAACCGTTCAAAGATTTTCCGGTCGTAGTGGAAGTTGGTTTACGATTACCGAATACAAAGAACAATATCTTGCATCTCTGCCAACAACCAACAACCAACCGTCAACTAAATGAAAACTAAAGCAGCTATGTAGCTAGGAGGACGTGATGGACGATAAGACGAAATTAGAAATATTATCACGAGAAATTAAATTGCTTGAGAAGTTGTTGGATACAATTAACCCAAATTGGCATTTGGAAATATTGCACGAATTAGCTGATGATGGAAATTGTATAATAGAAGATGGCTGCATACAAATAAGAGCAGCAATAAAATATTTGCAAGAATCCAACAACCAACAACGAACCGCCAACTAAATGAAAACCAAAGCAATCATGTTGGCGGCGGAACACGCGCGGCTATACGGTATCTGCGATGAAACCGCGTACCGCAACCGGCTCATCAAATTGGAATTTGAGCAATTGAAAATTGATTGTCCCGGTGAAATTGTAGAAACGTTAATTCAGCGCCTTGCCGAAAAAAAATGGAACGGAATATTTTTAAGTCCCGGGAGAATCCGCGAGATTTGTTATCCGGAAGGTGAGCAGAAAAAAAGCATAGAACTCGCAATTCAACTTGCGACTGATGAAATAACTATAAATCCAACATCAACCATCCAACATCAACCATCTAAGAAGCGCCGCACATACGCCCGCCGAAAGTAAAATTAAGCGGGGAAAAACCGGAATGATTCCCTCCACGCACCGCGCGATATTTAAGCAGACTAAAAAAGGATTTTGTAAATGTCCCTTTGCTCTGCGATCACTAACAATAAAAGTTTGCTGAAATTCAGAATCCCTTTACCCGAAACGACTTCTAAGAGAAGTCATTATTCTTATCAGCAATTATTATTAGCCTCTGCAGAAACTTATCTAAAACGGAATCACCCAAATGCCAAACATCCGAATAAAACTTTAATACGATTTCAAGAAATCTATGATGGACGGAAGTATTTGCAATTCACAATTCCCGTTTTCAATCATAAAAATGAAACGAAGATAATTGAAGTTGAGAATTAGAGACTAAGAATGAATTTAACATCGTTAAAACTTATCGCCAAAACTAATTGGTCGTGGCTCGAAGCGCCGACCGGTTATTTGAATTCCAACGGTTATACTTTCAAAATTAATTTTTACAAGAATGCTACCAACAGTTTTTCCATCACCGGCGTTAATGAATCCGATCAATGGCGCATGGCAATTACTTCCGCCGTTAATATTTACGCGAGCGGATTATATCAATGGCAAGCGATTGCAACCAAAGACGGTTTAGACACTCCCGTTGCAAGCGGAACAATCACAACTCAACCCAACCTTGCCGATGAAACCGATCCGCGCGGAGTTTGGACCCGTATTTACCAAAATTTAATGGACGCTTACGAAAAACTCTCTACAAAAATTGCAAGTGAAGTAACGCTTTATGACAACACCCACGTTACTTATGCCGACCTTCCGGATTTGATAAGACGAATAAAGTTTGCAGAATCAAAAATGAATGAAGAAGCCGGAAGAAGAATAAGCAGAAAAATTCTAGGACGATTTTATTAATAAAAAATAATAGAGGCTCGCAATGAAGAAGTTCAAAATATTTATCGCATTAATACTTATACTTTTGCCGCTTCAAGGCGTTTTTGCGCAAACGGCATTCGCTTCTAAGACGGAGGATTTGACATTTTTCTCCGCAGTTTTCCCCAGCACTAATATCAATAGCACCGCGACCGTTTATTCCGAATGGTTTACTCTGCGCGGCTATGATTCTGAATCAATGTCAACTTATCCGTTACTGGCAACTTATAATCTTTCGAGCACGGCCGGCAAACCAAGAATACTTTGGGTAATTGAAGGCTCAAACAATCTTGCGGATGCTAACGAACTTTATACGGTTGATACATTAAGCGCAAACGCAGATTCGCTGGAAACGTATCAATCCAGTTCGATGAGTTTTAACGGCAAAAAGTTTCTCAATTACAGATTTAAGATAACCGGCACTGCGGGCAACCAGAGCGATACTTATGCTAAAGCAGAGCTTTATTATCCGAGAAAAAAACTTCAATAATGCCGCTTGTAAAAAACATATTGAATCGGTTTGGTCTAACCACAAAACGCGAAGCGCAAATTGAAATTAAAAAAAGTGTGCAACGTGGTATTGATGCGGCACGCACCACACGTTTTAGAGTTGGCTGGACTACGCGCCCGGAGGAAGTAAACCGGCTTATCCAAAGCGATCTTCCGACTCTCCGCGCGCGAACTCAAGATATGCTTTTCAACAACGCGTTTGTTGCCGCGGAAGATTTTGACGACAGATATTTTGTTATCGGTCCCAATGGAATTGATTTGCAGCCGCAAGCGAAATTTCCAAGCGGCGTGCTTGATGATTTTGCCAACGGCGTAATTAAAAAAGCATTTGATAAATGGTGCAAGAAACAATTTTGCACCGTAAGCCGCCGCCATTCTTTTGTGATGGTTCAGTATCTCATCCGCACAATGCTACGCACCGATGGTGAAGTAATTCTACGCCAATATACAAAAGGCGCCGCCGTTAAAGATAATCTGTTCGGTTATACTCTGGATTTCATAGACCCAAACGACATCGATCATAATTACAACATGAAGATTGATGACAACACGTTCATTATCACCGGCGTGCAAGTTGATTCTTTCCGCCGGTTGCAAGGTATTTGGATAAAAAAGAAAAATATTCAGCAAGAACTTACGGTTGGATATTATTCTACAATGGAACGCGAATTCATACCCGCCGATGAATTGATTTATGGATTTGATCCGAAACACTTTAAGCAAGTTCACGGCATTACTTCCTTGGCTGCCGTATTAATAACGCTGAAAGATACGGACATGTGGAAGTTCTATTCAATGCAAAATGCAAAAGGCGCATCGGCAAAAATGGGATTTCTCAAAGATACTCAACCGGATTCACATCCTTATACCGGCGATAAACTTATTACCGAAGCCGATTCGGAAACTTCCGACGGCGAAGGAACCGGCACTGAAGATTTTGGAAAATATATGGATATGGAAGCCGCATCAATTGAGGAATTGCCATGGGGCAAAGAATTTGTTCCGTTCGATCCTAAATTTCCATCCGATCAGCATGAACCTTATATGCGTTCAAATTTGCAAGAAGCTTCCTACGGTTCCGGAAAAGATTATGCTGTATTAACCGGCGATAGGCAAGGGGAAAGTTTCGCGAGCGGACGCGGTGGAGAAATGAAAGCTATCGGCGCAATTGCCTATGATCAAACAATCACCATCGAAAACTGGCTGGTTGATATATACGAAAATTGGGTCAAAGCTGCACTTCGAACCGGCGCACTCTATCCATTGGTTTACGGCAACCTTGAAAAATATCTTGAGCATTACTGGCAAGGATTTAAGAAAGGTTGGCTGGACCCTTATAAAAAAGCTCTCGCAGATCAAATCGATGAGCAGATGGGCTGGAAGTCTAAGATTGATAATCAATCCGAACGCGGCAGACGTCCCGAAGATATTATTAGAGATAAGGCAACGGTAAAGAAATTAGAAGTTGCCGCCGGTGTTGAATTCGAAAGTTTACAGAAAACGCAAGTTGCGGCTCCCGATCCAAATCAGCCGGATAATACTAATCCTACAGACGGACAGCCAAAAAGAAATTTAGAAAATGTTATTCAACTGCACGAGGTAAGTCATGCATAAAATTTCAATCGATGAACTGATTCAAAAAATAAATAACCGTGATATTGACAAAAATTTACCCGGGACCGCTTATGTATTTAAGAGGGATTTGCCGGAAGGCGGTGAAAGAGCCGCGGCGGATGAACCGAATAACTCCAATGATGAGAAACAATATCTCGAAATGACAATTTCCTCCGAGACACCTATAGAGGATTGGTTTGGTTATCTAATTCTTGATCATTCCGATCAAGCTCTGGTGACCGACCGGTTGAAAACCGGCGCGTCATTTCGCGATATGCATTACGGCGATCAAGTCGGAATTATTTCGAGTTATTCTATTACCGATACGCGCAAGCTGAAAATAGGAATAAATTTTTCTCCTCACAATCCGCGCGCAGTTATGCTTTATAAAGAATATCGCGACCGGCTAAGAAAAAATTCATCGGTAAGATTTTTAATCCACGAATTGAAGTTAGAACGCACTGTTGATAATACGGATTATTACCGCGCAACCAAATGGGAGTTTATCCACGGCGCTGCTGTTCCGGACGGTGGCGATAATAATGTTGGCATGGATAGAAATTTGAATAACAAAATTATCAATCTAAATCAAAGGAGTAATACCATGACACCAGAAGAAGTTGCTGCTAAGGAAAAGGCGGATAGAGAACTCGCTGAAAAAGCAGCCAAAGAACTTGCCGTAAAGCAAGAGCGGGACCAAGAAGTTAAGATAGCAATGGCCCGCGCAAAAGTTAACCTAAAACCGGAACAAGGAAATCTTCTTGACCGCGTTTTTGAGAAAGGCGGACCAGACCAAGCGTTAAGCGCAATTTCTATTTTTGCCATGGCGCGCGATTATCAGAAAGAATTTGGCGATGAAGTCAATCTTGTTGAAGTAGCCGAAAAATATGTTTCTATCGGTACAAGTGATAGAAAATTCGGCGATATGATCACCGATCTTTTGGCGCTGAAATCTCAGCGTGCCGTTTCAAATACGCTGGATGGTTTGGATAAAAAAGATCGCGCCAGTTTTTCAATTGCAAAACTAGTCGATTCTTGCGCTCCGGATAGCAAAGTTGATATTAACCGCGAACTCGGAATGATTAAAGAATACGAACAGCAAAACAATATCTCGCTTATTGGTAAAAGAGGCGGAAGGGTCATTCCTTACGCGATGCTTTACGATAAAGCGAGAACTCTCATTACCAGCACGCCGACTAGCGCCGGTAATTTGGTTGCCACAAATTTAATTGCAAGTGAATTTATTCCGCTTGCAAGAAATAAAGCTATTGTAGATCAATTAGGCATAAGAATATTCCCGAACTTGGTCGGTAATCAAGCAATCCCAACACAAACAGCAGCGGCAAGCGGTTCATGGATGACTGATGAAGTTACACCTCCATCTGCAAGTGATTTGACAACCGGACAAAAAACTTTAGCTCCAAGAACGTATAAAATTAAAGCCGCATTCTCAAGGCTGGCTTCGATGAATACAACCCCGGGAATAGAACAAATTGCCGTTGATGACCTTCTGAATGTAGTCGCTTTGGCGCGTGATAAATCGGTTCATCATGGCGCCGGCGCCGCTTCATTCGAACCAACCGGAATAATTGCCACCTCTGGAGTTGGTCTGGGAACGGTAAAAACATCTTGGACTTGGGCGGACATAATTGCAATGGAAACAACTGCCGCCGCCGCCAATCTTGACGTTGCAACCGCCGCTTACGTAACAACCCCTACCATCCGCGGTACGTTGAAGGGAACCGAGAAGGCAACTAATTACCCGGTTTATTTGTGGGACAATAATCAAATGAACGGTTATAAGGCGATGGTCACAAACCAAATCACCGCCGGTCATCTTTTCTTTGGAGATTATTCGCAAGTTGTTCTTGGCGAATGGGGCGGCGTTGAACTGGTTTATAACCCTTATACCTATGACGGCGCGATCATGCAAGTTAGCGCGTACTTAACCATGGACGTTGTGGTTAGATACGCTCTCGCTTTCTCGTATTACAAACCGATCTAGTAGAATGACTTTGACGACAATTAATAGCTCCGCTTTAATTAGCGGGGCTTCTTTATTAAACAAAAATAATGGTGACGTAATGGCAGCAAAGAAAAAATATTTGAACGTTAGCGAATTCCCATACGTAATCGATGGTGAATCGAAAGCACCCGGTGATTTCTTCGAAACGGAACCATCGGTGAATATTCTTCAACTAATTGGCGCTGAGCCAAGCCGCGCGGTTGAAGTTACGAAGGAAAATGAGAAATCTTTGAACGAGCAAGCGCCGAAAATTAAGGCAGCTTATGTTGAACGCACAACTCCAAAGAAGAAATCCTAAAAAGAAATGACCGATCTGATCGACATATCGGACGCGCTATTTGATTCCGGATTAGAGAAGGACGCCGTTATTACACACGGCGCCGCTTCTTATTCCGGTAAATGTATTTTTAGAAATCCATATCAGCGCTCCGGACTTATGGGCGTTGATTATGAAGGTTCCAGCCCAATTGCAATCTGTGAATTTTCTATGATAGACGATTGGGACGCGCTTGTTAACGGGACCGATACAATTATAATAGATGGAGAAAACGGCGGCGCGGCGTTTAAGATACGCGAGAAAAAACCGAATGGACCGAGCTACACAATTCTTGAATTGAGTTATGACTAGAAGAAAACAAATAACCGATAAGCTGAAACTTTTGCTTGACGCAATTACAATTGCGGGCGGGTACAAAACAAATTTTCCGGCGGCTAAAATTTGGTCGCCTTATGTAGAAAACCCATCCGATGGGTTTCTGCTAGTTTCAATTAAAGACACCGTTAATAATTTTTCGGATCAAGATGACGCTACAATCCAAACGCTGAATGTTGAAGTAACGTTGCAGTGCTGCGTTAAAGACGTAAACTATACAACCATACTCAATATGGTTGACGATGTTTATAAGTGTATCTACGCCAACAAACACACAATTCAAAAAGACCTTAACATAATTGATATAAATCCGGTAAGCGATGAAGTGGGGCTGATGGCAAACGAGAGGGAGTTTGCCGCGGCTAAAATTATTTTTTCAATCGTTCACGCAAAACATTATGAATGGATTTATGAGGCGGTAAGTTAAAAATGAAAATTGGCGAAAAAGGTTTGCAGATAATAAAAGATTCCGAAGGGCTTGCGCTTAAAGTATATAAATGCCCCGCCGGAAAATTAACGGTTGGCTACGGTCATACCGGCGTTGATGTTTTGCCGGGCATGTCAATTAATGAAACTGCCGCAACCGTATATCTAAGAATGGATGTTAAAACCGCCGAAGATGCGGTAAGCAAATTTGTAAAAGTTCCCGTTAACCAAAATCAATTTGACGCATTGGTTTCATTCACTTTCAATTGCGGCGCGGGACGTTTACAGAAATCCAATCTATTGAAATTAATTAACGAAAATAAATTTGATGAAGCCGCAGAAGAATTTCTAAAATATAATCATGCGGCGGGGAAAGAATTGCCGGGCTTAACCATACGCCGGCAAAAAGAAAAAGAATTGTTCTTAACAAAAGTTGAAATGTAAAATGAATATTGACCTTGACCCGGAAGAAATACCGAATGTTGATGATCTCGAAATAAAAGATGAACAGTTAACCAAACCAAAATTGGAGAATAAAATGTCAGAAGTAAACGGAACACCAGTATTAACCGATAAACCGGGACTGCAGTTCGGCATCGAAGAAACCAAAGACGTTGTAAAGTTCGGAACGTCTTTAGCAAATGCAATTATCACTGCGCTTAAAGACGGCAAGATTGGCTTAACCGATCTTCCGGCTTTTGTTGCGCCGTTAACAAAACTGCCCGCGGCTTTAAGCGGTATTGCAAATGTTCCGGCGGAGCTTAGCGACTTAACGGAACTTGAAATGCAAGAACTGCGCGAGGCGGTCCAGAATGATCTTGAAGTTGACGATGCAAAGGCAAAAGTAATTGTTGATAAATCTATCAACGTGCTCTATGCTATTTACGGATTAGTAAAAGAAGTTCAACAATAATTGTTGGGGCTGGGCATGTCCAGCCCTTACGGAAAAGCAATGGGAGATTGAGATGCAAAACGAAATTTCCATAAGTAAAAAAGTTAAGGCACTTAGAACTGCCAATCCGAAAATGACGGATGAAGTTGCTTGCGTTTTATTAGGTGTTACGCAAGAGCAATTACGGAATGATAGACGCAAAGAGGCGGACGCAGCGGGAAAATTTTTCTCCGATATGTTCGCATTTAACAGTTTTATGAATCAATAATTGTCGGGGCTGGACGTGTCCAGCCCTTACGCGGTGACAGAAATGCCGGAAGAGAAGAAAAAAAATATTTGGTATTGGCTGGGTAACGCGGCGGTGGGTTTAACCGGCATCGCGATTACTTATTCCGATAAAATTCTTCCAAAAGTTTTTCCAGACCATACCGTTGTAAGCCAACTCGCAATTCCGATATCCGTCGGATTAAAATTTTTATGGGATAGCTGGAAATACCGGAAGGGAACAATTTCTCCGCAAGGCAAAACGTTATTGGATAAAGTTTCCGATAAAATAACCGGGACGTACAATTCAAAAAATAAAGATTTACCAAGCGGTCTATCCGCAAAAGAGAATTCTATTAACGAAAATGCGGAATAATAATGGGATTGCTGGATATTCTCGGAGGACTTGTTGTGATTTTGGTTTCTGCAATTGGGTGGTTTTTCAAGGAAAAGATGAAACATATAAAAGAAGATATTGCCGAATTAAATGAGAAAAATGAAGCGCGGGATAAAAAGATTAATGAAGTGCAATTTAATTATTTGAATCGTTTCGAGGAGGTAAAAGATTTGATAAGCGGCAATCATATAAAAACGCTGGAAGCAATTAACTCTATCAAAGTTTCAATCGCTTCCTCCGCTCCAAAGACAAGAATGAAATTCAAAAAATAAAAAGGTGAAATTATGGCATTCCGAAGAGTGGGCATTGACCAAATAGTCTTTTGCAAAAAAGGCACATTGCTGGCCGTATTGCCGGCCACGCCGACAAACGTTATCGCGGGCGGGTTAAGAGGCAAAACTAAACTAACAATTAAGGATGTCGGTAATAATGATGAATCGCGCGGGCGGTTTATGGAAATCGGCAAACTATTCACGTTAGACGAGACTCCGCTTTACCAGCCGAGTCTGTTGAATTTAATGAACATCATTTCTCAATACTTACCGGATGGCGGCGCCGACGCGGAAATTAAAATGCGCCCGCAATCCAGCGGCGTGGATGGCGGATGTTTCCAGTTCAGCGGCGCGGGAACAACGAACCAGCATCTTGGAATTGGTTTTAAGTACGAACTCAGCAAGAAGCGGCGCGCGCTGTTGATTAAAGGAATGCTGCAGCTTAATCCAACTCTTGCGGCAGCGTTAGTTAATGCTGCTGATAGCAACACGCCGGTAACATTCAGCGGCGTTACAAATTACGGAATTGATGAGACCAAGCGCAGATTTCCTTGGATCAATTTCACGAACAGCATTTTCGGCTATAATGAAATACTCGATTACTCTCTTATACTCGAATCCGTTAAAGACAGCGAAAACGATTTGAACGAGAGAGAAATTTCTCAAATGGTCAAAGCGACTTTGACTTACAAATTTAATTCCGCAACAATTGCGAATCTAGTTTCAAGAATGGCGGAAGCCGAAGGTCTCGCGATAAATTTCCAAGAAGACACGTCCGCGGCAAGCGCTACTTACGAAAAATTTGTATTCAATCAGTACGTGCTTCATAAAGAAGCCACGGCGGAATTGGGTGATGACGTTGGTAATGACACGCTGGTTTATTCCGGTTTAATCCCGATTGGAAATATTTCTGCGGCTTACACGGCGTTAGTCGGCGGCGGTACAAGCGCGGATGGAACTGAAGGCGGAACGATAACTTTTAGTAATTAGCTTTCAGCAGTCGGCGTTCAGCTTTCAGTTAAACTGATTGCTGAATGCTGACGGCTGATTGCCCAAAATGGAGTTTTGAAATGGAATATGCTTTAAGAATCTACAAAGACAACGGCGAGTTGAAAACTGTTTTAACTACGCGCCTCGGTTTGAAATGTAATGAAGGGGGAGTGTTTGAAACGGATTTAAGTCAATACAACGGGTTGAAATTCACGCTTTACAATATTACAACGCAGAAAGAAGTAAAGAGCGGAATCATTGGCGAACAAAAATCGGAGCCAGCAGATGCCGGAGAATGAAAAAATTTACGAAATCGGCGGGAAGAAGTTTAAGCTGAAAGAAACTCTAACTGCCCGCGACAAATATTCGAATGCGGAATTGTTTAAGAAATTCCAGATGCAAGACGGGACGTTGGAAGTAACGGCGGCGAACCGCGCAGAAATAAATCATTTTCTAAATACCATTTTAATTCAACTTGACGGTGAAAAAGTTGAAGATTCGTTTTTTGATGATACGGACGAGTTTCTTGAATTGGAGATAACCGGCAATTTTTTTTTGAAACGATTAGAGTTGAGAGGAAATACCGGGGAATATTTGAACGGCTTAATGAAGAAAGCGAGCGCGTATTTGGCGAACTAGAGGATCTGGACGCGCCGATTGAAGAATTCTTCAAATCCGAACTCGAAACGGAAAATGTAAATCAGATTTTATTTTTTATTTCAAACAATCCGTTGGAGCGTGAACAGTTGTTGGAGTTGCCGTTAAATGTTTTTTACGACTACCTCTATATGAAACGTGTTAAGCAATTAAACGAAGCAATTGGCAGTCTGAACTCATTAAAGAAGATAGAAGATGCAAAACGAAATTAGAATAAAGTTAACAATCGATAATAAAGAAACGACGGCATCGTTGGCATTAACCGACGAGCAAGTGCGCCGCATTTATTCCTCGGTAGAAACATTAAGCTCTTCTCCGCTTCTCAAACAATTCGCGCAAGATTTATTGGGCATCGGGACCGTAAGCGATGAAGCCGCGCAAGGCATTCAAGATTTTATAAAATACAATCAGCTTTCCGAAAAACAAATTCAATCCGTTATCCGCGCACTGGAACAAGAGAAACAAACTTTGGCGGTCGGCTCTGCCGAATACGCAAAGAGCGTGGCGGCAATTCAAAATGTTACAAACGCATACACGCGGATGAACCCGAATATAGCGAGCGGGACAACTGCCTTAATGTCCCAAGGCAAAGGTTTAAGCGGCTTTAACATGATGATCGGGCAAACGGGATTCTTGCTTTCGGATATGGACATGTTCTTCGTCAATTTCCGTATGGGATTATTATCGGTCGGTAATAATATTTCAATGGTCGCCTCTACAATCGGCGTGGCAATGAACCAAGCTGCTATGCAAGGGATGTCTTTCGGCGCCGCGCTGAAACAATCTTTGAGCGGTTTTAATTTGTGGTTACTGGGCATCAACGCCGGCATGTTTATCATTCAAATGCTGACAAGATTATTCTCATCCCAGACGGAAGAAGTTAAAAAGCAGAGAGATGAAGTCGCAAATTTGCGGAAAGAATATTCTCAATTATCTACCGAGCAAGCGGTTTATGAACGGAGTAAACTCATTCAGCAATTGGGAATGAAAGGCGCTTATTTCGATTCGAAGGGCGCGCTTGATACGAGTAAGGTAGCAAAGGATAACAAAGAGGAAGTTGAAAAACTTATTAAATCTTTGCAAGCGCTGAATACTGAAGCCGCCGCAACCGCAGAAAAAATAAATAATATTTTATTGGGTAACTGGAATTTCAAATCTATCGCAAGTATTAATGAAGCGGTCGCGTTATTGCGGAAAGAATATGATAATGCCGAAAGTGACGCCTCGAGACAATTTTTGAAAAGATATATAGATGTTCTGGAAAAAAAGGCGAAAGAATTAGGACTGGATTCTAAAACTCCGAAAGAAGAAAAGTTTATAACCACAACCGCCCAAATTGAAAAAGAAATTACTCAATTAAAGCAAAAGGCGGCCGCAACCAAAGATTTAGCGGAACAGATTTTATATCTACAAGAAATTGAGAAACGCGAGGCGGAATTAAAATTTCGGCAAGGCATTGGTAGAACGGCAGTTAATGCGGAAGCATTTATGGGCGATCCCATTAAGTTCCGCGGGGGCGACCACGCAAAAGGCGGCTCGCTGATAAAATTAATTGACGACGATGAAATTAAAAACTCGAAAGAAAGGGTTGATCAATTCAACTCCGGTTTAATTGATGAGACTGTCCGCGCCGATCAAGCTTGGCGGCGGTTAGGGCAAACCATGAGTCAGAGTTTGAGCAACGCAATTATGCGCGGAGAGAAACTAGAAGACGTTCTTTCTAACATGCTCGGAATGTTTTTAGAGATGGGGCTGCAAGCAACTTTTATGGGTTTGATTTCTATGCTTCTTCCGGGCGGTTCTTTCTTGAAGGGTTTCGGCGCGATGTTCGGACTTGCTAACGGTGGAATAATCAACGAACCGATTGTAGGAATGGGTTTGAGCTCCGGCAAATCTTATGCTTTTGGCGAGGGCGGCATACCGGAAATGGTTATGCCGATGAATAGAATTTACAACAGTAATGCCGCTGCGCCGCAAAGATTGCAGATAGAACTTATCGGCGAGGTGGGCGTTGGGCAGCGCGGCACGGATTTATACGGCACAATGAACAAGAGAAACATAATTCTAAAAAAATATTATTAAGAGCAGATCATGAGCATGAACATGAGCATGAACATGAATATAAAAATATAAATGTACACAAAGAGTTACATATTCGGGGATACAACTTCTATCGGCACGTTGATAAAAAACGGCGATAGGATTTTAGTTACATGCACGTTTACGATTGACGATGTTGGAAGCAACGTTGCTTATCTGGCTTCCAGCAAGGGTTTATACATTACGAAATACGGTTCCACAAAAATGGAATTTAATTTTGATGAATTTTTCTTGGCTCCGAACGAATACCAATTTGAAGTGCAAGACCGGGACGATGAGTTTAACAATCTGCTTTATGAAGGCGCCGACGTTGATAAAGTTTATAAAGATTTTTTTGTTAAGGTTGAACTAAAACACCCCGGCGGAAGTTACGAAACAAAATTCAGTGGTAAGAATATTGTTGAAAATTTGGAATATGATCCCGTAAAAAAACTGCATGTCTTTACCGCGCTGCCGAACACAAACGTTCTCAACGAAACCGCAATCTTCCAAAAGACTTATGACGCAACAAAATTTAATTATGATCTTCCCGACACATATCCGAATAATCCGCTTGCATTAACCTTTTATAAATCTACTTTAATACAAGGTACTATAAAATGGAATTGGGTAACGGTAAAAAGTTTAATTGAAAAAATGTTCCAGTTGATAAACGCATCCATCGCGGTAACGTTTATTCAGAACTGGCTCTTCTATGGAAAATTTGGCGTTACAGAAAGCAGCGCGCTCACGTTTAACGATTTGATAGCTGATAATAATTGGCTTGGCTCTGTTTTCGCAGAAGATAAACATTCGGATATAAAAACTATTGGCGATCTGCTAAAAACAATTGCATTCGAGTTCGGCTGCGTTGCCGGAGCGCAATCTCAAGACGCGGCATTTTTTAAGCAAATCTATTATGTGGACACAAATAATTTGCAAACTTTGGGACCGCTGGTTTACGGGCATCCAAAAAAGAAATATAAATATTCGAAAATTGATTATGCGAGAATCACAAGCTCGTATTATGAGCAAGATGCCGGACAGCGCAACAGATATGTTGAGCAGCAGTTCAGACCGCAAGGGCAATCGCCTTATTATTCGTTTGATAAAAACCAAGGCGATAACGGACTTGAAAAAGAAATAATTAGTGTTGCATCATGCCCCATCAATCTTGGCGGCGGATGGACTTCGGAAGAATTTGTTTCCAACCTTAAAGCGTTGATCAGCGGCTCGGATTATTATTCTATTTATGCCGTCAAAAATCCCTTCATCGGTATCGTTGGAAACGCATTTCCGTATCAATGTCCAACGGGATTTTTTCCGCTGCCGACTTCACTTGCCGAATATCATTATCATCTAAAAGGGCTGCTTTATAAAACGCAAGTATATGTTTTTAGGATTAGAGGATTACAACAAAACTTTTTGCAAGGGTTTGCATACGGCGGCTTTAATTTTTCCGTGGTAAGCATAGAAGAAAATTTTGACGATGGAACTACGACGCTGGAAGCAATAAAAGTTAGCGCGGTAACAGTAACCGGCGGGGATGGCGGTGGCGGAACATCTATCACAACTCCGTTAACCGTTATTCCGATGACGAGTTTTAGCGCGGAAGCATCTTTTAGTTATGCGTCTATCGGTATTGCAGATCCCAAAATTGCGGACATGAATGAAAATGACTGGCTGGAAGGATTTTACATTAATCTCGATCAAGTTTTTCTTGCCGGAAAAATAACGGTCTTCACAATTCACGACGGTTCCGAAACGCTTCTAACTCTCGATAAGATTATGGGCAAACTTATTCAGCCGGTAAAACCGCAAATGATAACGAAGGTGAAAAAATATACCGCGGCGGATTCTTTGTATTTGCATGTTGAAGGAGATAACACGACCACGCAAGGCGCGGGACAAATCATAATCAGAAAAATGAAAAGAGAAGCGGCATGAGAAAGAGCGTTTGGTTATTAGTGATTAGTGGTTGGTTGCTGGTTGTCTGCGCTTCGACTAGCTCAGCGCAAGCATATATGGATTATAGAGGCACGTCCGCGGATACGTTTAGAATCGGTAATGACCATTGGATTGATCTCTTTGCCGGGGCGGATTCGCTGTTACATGTTAAGCATTATTCGCGAGGCGCGAGAGCTTATCCCGATACGAATTGGGTGAAGCGTCGGATAACATCTCAGACGGGATTTGATTCTACCAAAATCGGCTACCTCGCAAAAGTGCAAAGCTGGACGGAAGTTAACACGTGGACCAAGCGAACGATTTTTCAAGATGATTCTTCGCAAGTAAACGGGTTATGGTACGACTATCCATCAACCGGACGGATTGCGGGCGGTGTGCTTTATGATTCGCTGGGCAATGGAATTCTGAAATTCCGAAAAATGCAGCCGTATATTTTAACCACTTATCCGATGCGGCGCAACGGTGATTCTCTTGTGATTGATTTTAACTCGACAAATTTGAAATTGACTTTGAACCGGTTGAACACGATACAAGACATTGCAACGACGGCGACAAATTTTACAACGGCGGGGCAAACATTAAACGGCAATCTTGCGCAAGCGGGTAATTATTCAATCTATAATAATTTTACAAGCGGGTGGGCCGGTTCGGGTTATAGACTTGATTACGGCGTCGGACTCTCTTCAAAGTCTTCGATGGAGATTGACAACCTTACCGTGCGCGGCACGATGTCAATCTATGAATTATTGGTTAGACAAATACGCGCAACGAACGGCGCAATATTTGTATCGGCATCTGCAAAAGTAAAAACAGTAAACGGAACAACGATAACATTCGATGACGAGAGTAATTCTAATCTATGCCCGTTTGCGGCGGGCGATCTGCTTATTGTACAGCGATTCAAGCCGGACGGCGCAACAGTTTTAAGAAGCGTGCAAGCTACTGTTTCAAGCGTTACCGGCGCGAGTGCTGTTGTGAGTTATACTTACGGCACCTTTCAAGCGGGCGATGAAGTTGTAAGGATTGGTAACACAACTACGGCTTCGCGACAGAATTCAATTTATCTCACTTCAGATGATTCCAATTCTCCTTTTATGGATATGATTACAGATGTAAACAGTTGGTCTGCGTGGTCTGCGGCGTCAAAAACAAAATTAAGAATTGGAAATCTTTCCGGTGTAACCGATACTGATTTCGGCGCGCTTAGCGGTTATGGACTTTACGGACAGAATGTTTATCTGAAGGGTAATATCCGGATGAGTTCCGGAAATATTACTTGGTCGGGAGTGAATAAACCGACGCAATCGGATTTGGGAACGTGGACTACATATATCACATCAAGCGGCATCTACACCGGAACGGTTACGTTGAATCAACTTAATTTTACGCCGGTCCAAAACACGGACGTGATTGCAAAAATAAATGCCTCGACCGAGGGATTGGATATTTCCGCGGATCGAATTTCAATCAGCGGCACAACTACATTTGCAAGCGGTTACGATCCATCAACAAAAACGACTAGCGGGGAAGTAACGACAATTATCGGCAATACTGTTACAACATCTTACCTAAATGCAAAGGCGATAACGGCTCTCGGCGCCGTAACGGCCGGAACATTTAGTTTAGGAAGCGGGGCATTCTCGGTGGACGCGAATGGTAAATTAACTTCTACAAGCGCGGCTATTGCCGGGTGGGATATTAATTCAACGAGTATTTATAAAACTAATACAAGCGGCACAAAATCGGTAACGACTTATCTCAACTCGAATTTTTCTAGTTACACAACCGGGTTGCTTATTCAGTCGTATGATAATTCCGCGCTCAAATTAAATGTTCAAGCGGGCAGTTACAATGACGGCGGCGCCGCGAGATATGGCTTTGCAATTTGGGACAATGTGAATTCAAAATTTTTAATGAACATCGGTTACGGCGGAACGGGGAATGATATGGTGGCAAAACTCTCCGGCTTAACGGTGGAAGGGAATATACTTTCTTCTTCGTTCAGTTCAACTAGTACGCTGGATAGCACCTCTTCATTTGTTGGCTCAATATTAAATACAAATGGACTTTATGAACGCGGTATGCTTGGGGGTTCTTATATAAGAAGTTACTACGGCAATGGTGGATTGCGCTGGTATCAAGAAGGATATTATACTAATAGACGTCTCGAAATGTTTTGTAACCCGACTTCCCGTGGCATTGCAATCGATGGTTATAATGTTCCGAAATTTTATGGAATTACAGACACTCCGCCAACCACGAATCTTCAACTGGGCGACTTCTATATCGGCACGGCTGGTTCAATTGGATTTTGGACCGGCTCGCAATGGTGGTCCTATAGTCATAATTAAAGGAGAACATTTGTGAAAAAATATTTTTTGATAATGATGCTTTTCATTTTTGCTTTTGGTTGTTCTAAAAATTCCACCGAGAACGGCGAGGATTATAAACTAAATAAAACTTCTTTCAAACTTGAGAAATACGAATCATGCGTCATCGGCAATTTCGATGGTTCCGATTTGGTTATTACTTATCTGGGCTGGGATGAAGAAAAAAATATTGTTTTGGCAACCGCATCGGAAATAATCAGAACATCTGCCGATTCGGGTTTGCCTATTCAAATTTATTCCTCGAACAAGAGGTATGTAATTAGAATTAATTATTGCTCAAATGCACAACGAATTGAATTCTACATAATAGACATTCTAAAACTTTATTAACGAGGAGTCACAAATGAAAAGGTTATTGGCGGTTAGTTGTTTGTTGTTGGTTGTTGGTTGCTGGTCGGCGGTTGAGGGGCAAGATGCTTCGGGAAACGTGAAAAGTCAAACCCGTCAAACGGATGCCGGGCAAACGTCAAATGTCAAATCTGAAGAACTGAAAGGTTACGAGGCATTTAATTACACCGGCACAATTGACGGTGATATTGCGAATTATAGGAAGTCGCTGGACCAACGGATTGGTGAAATAAAATATGTGCTCGGATTGGTAGGCATAACAAGCGAGAGCACAATACAAGAAGCGGCTAGTAAAGACGCGACGTGTTTGCGGCTTGATACCGCGATTAGATTGCTGGGCGATCAGAAAAAAAATTTAGCGGATGTAAAAATATTTAAGAAGGCGGAAGAAAAGAAGTAGCTGAGTTACCGAGTTGCAAAGTAGCAAAGTTAATGGAGAATGAAATGAGAAAGTTATTGGTTATTTGTTGTTTGATATTGATCATTGGTTGCTCGACGGCGCAATACATAGAACCACATTTTGAAATCCAGCGGAATAAACTCACGCAAGAATATCGATTCCGATATGTTGATGATTGGGGACCGGATAATTGGTCGCGGTCATATAAGACTAGAGCAGAAGTTGATTCGGCGATTATTAAGAAGGGCAAAATAATAGAAGAATTAAACTTCGAACTTTTCAAAATGAATAGTTGGGAAGATGTAAGATAACTTTTGGTTCAAGTTACAAAGTAGCGAGGTTTTATTATTGAGGTGAAATAATGAAAAAGTTATTGGTTATTGGTTATTGGTTGTTGGCGATTGGTTTTGTGCAAGCGCAGAATGTTGCGAGTTTAACATTCGCGCGTCCGAACGCGGTGATAATGCGCGGTGACAGTACCAATTTGGTTATCACGCTTGCGGGCAATTACGCGAATCAAAAATTGGATTTTGTAGTTAAGTCCGATAAGATTCCGACGGGCGTCCGGCTTATACGCAAACGTAATGTTCTTGCGGGTGGCGGTTCGACGGAACTCACCGCCGACTATGCGGGCGGGAATACGACAATTACCGTGAAGCTGCTCAGTACTGACACGCAAGATTTTCTTAGCGCGAAATATTATTACGACGTATCGGCGCAAAAGGTGGGCAGCACCGCTAACTATGTAACAATAATTTCCGGTGAGATTGCGATCCGGTATGACATCGGCGGTCCGCTTAACGGTTCTCAGCTTGTGGCGGATGGAACCCGCTATGTGCCGGTGGATACTTCTAAGATTACTAATGGTGAATTCGTTAAACGATCCGGCAACGATTTTATAAGTGAGGCGCTCTATTCAAAAACTCAGATAGATATTTTTAATGGCGCAAAAGCGGATACAAGTTTATCAAATATTAACGTTTCTTTAGCGAGGACAAAACTGTTAATTAATAATGTTGATAATACTTCGGATGCGAACAAACCAGTATCAACGGCTACACAAACCGCGTTAAATCTAAAGTCCGATAGTTCGACGGTTAACGCGCACATAAGAAATGTTTCGAACCCTCATGCGATTACAAAAGCACAAGTCGGATTAGGCAATGCTGATAATACGAGTGATCTAAATAAACCGATTTCCACGGCTACACAAACCGCGCTTAATCTGAAGCTCGACACTCTTTCATTTAGTTCGTTCTTTGATAACAGATTCGGATTGAAGACGACCACTAATTTGGCGGAGGGAACAAATCTTTACTATACTGATGCGCGGGCGAGGGCTTCAATTTCCGAAACGATTACCGGAATAAATTATTCAAGCGGAGTGTTTTCTTTAGCTCTGACTTATTTCATTCCCCGCGATTCAATGGCTTTGGTTTGGAATGATAAATATACTCAAGCACAAATCACTACGTTTTTAGGCGCTAAACTTGATACGACGTTGGCAACGACATTATTGCGTTCTCACTGGTCAACGGCTTACAACAGAAGCATTTCGGTAGCGAACGATTCAACCAACTGGAACACAGCTTACACCGACCGCTTAAAGTGGGATGGTGATGCAACTGGATTGGTTGCGGCTACCGGAAGAACATCTTTAGGGCTTGGCACGATGGCGCTTGTGGATTCTGTTTTGTTCAAAGCTGAAATGGCTGGGTTGTATGTGCCCTTAACAAGGACGGTAAACGGACATGCTTTAACTGGTAATATTTCTGTTACTGCTACCGATGTTGGTTTGGGAAATGTTACCAATGAAAGCAAAGCAACAATGTTTACCAACCCAATATTTACGGGTACTGTTACTATTCCAACCCCCTTTACTTTGGGTGCCGTAAGCGTAACCACAACGCCACAGCAATTTAATTACCTTAACGGCGCAACGGGGACAACGGGAACGGGTAATTTGGTTTTTTCTACAAGTCCGGTTTTGATTACGCCAACGTTGGGAGTTGCGGCGGGCACAAGTTTGGCTCTTGGTGGAGCTACGATAGGGACAAATGCTTTGGCGGCAAGGGGAACGCAATCAGCCGCGCCATTAGGAGGTGAACTAATTATAAATGGAACATTCACAACAGACTTAGCCGGATGGACTGGCATCACCAACTGGTCTTGGAGTGCTCAGACAGCGTTGCATACTGCGGGTTCAACTGTTGCCTTGTCCCAAAACGTTACCGTAATAAGTGGGCAAACATATCAGGTAGAGATTACTATTTCGGGAAGAACTGCTGGGAGTATTTCAATATCTCTTGGGGGGGTTACTCTTGACGTTGGTAGCGGTGGAACGACGATGGCGGTTAACCAGATTTACCAAAGGTCAATGGTTGCTGGAACATCTGGAATCGTTGCGTTTGCTATAGCTCCAACCGTTGATTTTAATGGCTCAATAGATAATGTGACGTTAAAGCAAGTTATTGGATCGTCTAATTCCATAATTGCCTATGAGGATTCCGGTGGGTTGAAATTTTTTGAACTTCGGGGTGAATATCAAAATGCGAATGATGCTGTGCTTTTCAATCTTGGTTTAGGCAGAGGAGTGCTGAGTTCCATCACTACCGGAAGACAAAATGTTGGTGTTGGCACCAACACGATGCTCTCTATGACTACGGGTGAAGGGAATACTGGGGTGGGATTAGAAACTTTACATGGAACAACAATAGGCACTTATAACACCGCGATGGGTAGGGAAGCACTAAGAGATTTAACAACGGGTTTTTACAATACCGCGATGGGTGCAGAGTGTCTTTATGGCAACCATACTGGAGCGGGGAATACGGCGTCGGGGTATATGGCATTATCAACTACGACGCTGGATTATAATACCGCTATGGGCTTCGCTGCGCTAACTTCGACTACGACTGGTAGCGGCAATGTTGGCTTTGGCAAATATGCTGGAGAGACGGAAAATTCTGCGAACGCCAATGTAAGTGGCAGTTATAATACTTGGATCGGAACAGAGACTGGTCCTGCAACAACGGCACAATTAACAAATGCTATAGCTCTGGGATGGCGGGCGAAAAACACAAAAAGCAATCAAGTTGTGTTGGGGAACAGTAGTGTAACAGAGACTCTTTTGAATGGGGCGGTGTATATTCCATCGTTAATCCTCGGTGGCACGGGTACTCAATTCACGCAACTTACTTCGTCAAATAGTTGGGTTTTACAAAATGATGCCGGTAGTCCATTAAATGTGGCGACGATTGATAGTGTGGGGAATACTTTTTTTAGTGGGCGGCTACGCAGTGCGGGGGAGGCTGAAATAGGTGGAGATTTATACATGAACTCCTATTATACGGCGGGGAATTTTTATTATCGTGCCAATGGCTTTGCTTTATTGCTCGCCATGAGTGGAGGAGATTATAGATTCAGCACGGGGACATCTGGTATAGCCGGCAACGTGGTGTCATTTGTGGAGCGGGCAAGACTGACTAACGGAGGCAATCTTCTTCTTGGTACGCAAACAGATGATGGTGTTAACAAATTACAAGTGAATGGCACTATTAGTTCGGGGGCTATAACCTCAACCGACAAAATCAATTTTGGCGCGCCAGGCAACCTAAAAAATTACACCGTAGCAACTTTACCAACTGGAACACAAGGGGACTTTGCTTATGTAACAGATGCTTTGGCTCCAACATTTTTAGGCGCACTTACCGGTGGCGGGACTGTAGTTACGCCAGTCTTCTACAATGGGGCGGCATGGGTGAGTTTCTAATGACTTGTCCTAATCACATGGTTCAGAGTTATTTAATCTGCTCAACCGTTACAAGCGACTACAGATTATTAGCGGCGGCAACGTTACTGGGTGGATTGCCGGATTTGGTGCATCTACTTGACAAGAAAGATGATTGGACTATTTACAACAAGTTCCACAGACATACTTGGTGGAAGTGGCTGATACCAATGTACAATCTTCACTTGTTAGAGGACTGGTTTACACACAAACCCGAAGGCGGGTGGAAAAGTTGGGCTTATTATGTAGAAGTAGTAACAGATTTTATTTTTGCAATTTTAATAATTTGCTACATAATTGCATAAATGGAATTAGAAGCGCAATTAAATGAAATGCGTAAAGTAGGAATATTAAACAACTTATATCATAATGCGTTAAGGACAAATATTTATAGATTCAGCGCATAATGTATATTACTGCTTAATTAAGGGGATTTTGGGAAAGCATAACGGACTGATCTGTAAAGGGTTAGTCCGTTTTTTGCAAAATTGCGGATTTCTTTATCATTTGCTAATTTGCGGCAGTTTCAAGTTCCTTGATTTTGCGTCTTAACTCACGAATTGTATCTTGTTGTTTGTTATAGTCTTCGACCATTTTCTTCATACCCATCACTAATTGATGATTATCGTCAATAAATTTCGTTAGCCGTTCCCCGTAGAACGTCCCGATATCTTTCCACTCTTTAATGATCATGGTTTGTTCCGCAATGAGTTTATAGAGATCCTCTTTGGTTAGATGGTCCAGCTGGACCTTATCGCGTGCGCTGACGTAATAATCCGAGAAGATTTGAGATTTGAATCCTAGATGATCCACAAGGGCGTTAACGATGCGCGCGGGCATTTCGTTCTCGCCGGAAATGTAGCGCGAGATTTGAGACGATGTTACTTTGTAATTGAATTGCTGGCGCAAGATTGCGGACAGTTCTTTTTGCGAGCCGGGTTTTTCGTGAATCTTTTTATTATTGTCTAGCCACGTTAAGATATGCTTACCAACCTTATCGTAGAATAATGGAGCACTTTTATTTTTGACCGTGCTGTTTGTAAGTTTCATTTTACATCCAGCCGCTTGATTGCGAATCCAGACAGTTCATAATAATCAAAAACTACCGGACCGTTGGCTCCTTGCTTAGAAGTAATTTCCAAATTCATTATGCAATCGGCGCCCATCTTTATCGCTTTATCGTAGAGCGAATCTAATCCTTCCATTGGTGACATTTTTATCACCGAGTAATAATCGGTGACTCTATCAAACGAAGTATTGTCGCTCTTTTTTATTTTTTCCAGTTTCTTAACTTCCGGCCACATCAGAACATACATTAATCCGACGCTTTCATATTTGCCGGAATATTTTTCCGGAGTGAATA
>JAEHJW020002464.1_pt1 | contig 30298 bp, 18 predicted proteins | sample 9271431 | NCBI WGS metagenome assembly JAEHJW02 | reverse complement strand
GCGCTCTTGCGCAGTATGATATTTGCGATCAAGGTACATATTCTTCATAACACCAAGATGATAAATTGGATTACCAACAAATCCATGAATTAAATTACCATCGGGATCAATACCGGCATTTGCTAAAGTAGTCGAGTTAAATGGATCTAAAACTCGTTGTTGCATAGCAGACATGGCTGGATTTTCCTCTATATCACTTTTAGTTACATCAGCAACAGCGACATTAGGGATTTTCTCAACCTTATGCTCAAATTCATTATCTGAAAGAGTATCAAAGGCTTTGATGAATTCATAGATTCCGTTGTCTAACTCTTTGCGTTGAGCTGGAGATAAATCAACCTCTAGCTTACCATTGCCTTCTTCATCAATTTTACCATCACGCAATAATGTGCTGTGTGTCTCATCAATATAAACGGCATTGAGTAATTTAGAAAGATAATCAACAAAAAAACTAAACTGTTCAGCCGATCGTATTAACACAGCCTTACGAGCAGTTAAACCTCCAGAGATGTTTTGTTCAGGTAGAATCTTTTGCAATTCAGTCTTAATGAAACCTGCATGCTTAAGTATTACACCGGAATGCTTATCTAGATCCCTTATAAAGTTTCCGGTAGTGATAATACTAGAAACAGTACTAGTAAATGCCTGGTTATACCCTTTAGCTTCTTCACTACTGAGAGGATTAAGCTCTGTATAACTATAAATAGCTTTCAGTGATGGTATAAGGAAATCAGAATACTCTTTCATGCTAACGCGGATATCGTCAATGATCTCGTCGCGATGAAAGAAATTCCTCAGAGACCGAACATATGTAAGTAAACTCATTGTCTGTAGCCTCAATTAAAAGATTGGTGAATTGCCGCTATTTAGAGATTTGAATACATCAAATATATCCATGCTCTTATTTGCGGTGTTCTTAAGCGCCTTAAATGATGTCACTGTCCCTGTATCCATACCACGGTAATAGAAAGTAGCCTTTTCCCATTCACGATCCATAACAACTAAAATCATCCCATAGTTACCCTTAAACAACCTTTGACGTACACTATGGCTGTCAAGCTTACCGCCGATGTTATATTCAATATCTTTGGCGACTTCTTCACTGATGACATAGATAGTGGATGCTGACGCGAATGATTCTCCTTCATGGGAAAGATATTTCCACTGGCCTTGGCTAATTCTTTTTAGTATGTTATAGTAGGTATCACTTTCGTCAGATAACAACAATTTTCTCTGTTCGTCGATAATATCATTACAAAGAATAAGATCATTAATGAACTCGATCTGACCAGATTTGTACTGCTGCCACCTACCAGAAAGTGATCTATCAACAGAGTTTGTAGACATCATCTGTGTTACGATGCTATTAGACATCAAGAAAGATGCTAGCTGTACAAGAACAGGAATAGTGGTGGTGGTCACTACATCTCTTCCTGGAGTCTTGGTCTTAGGATTAATAAGCCCTGGCTCATTGAAGGTTACTGATACATTTATTAACTTGCCTATAGATAAGTTAGGGCTCTCTTTAAGAGTGTCATTTTTGTCTACTTCGACTTCTGTTAGTCTGGCAGCTTCTAAACTTATATCGAGTTGTGATTGTGACAATTTTGGTAATCTATGTGTATAGTTATTTTCTTGCCAATGTTTATTATTAAATGATTCCAATCCTGGATTAAAGCGGCTCAGGAGTTTCTCTACGCTAACTCCATTAATAGTGTTATTCACAGCTATCGCTTGAAGATAATATGCTGTAAATACGCTCAGGATATTCTGTAACACACTATCGAGTTCAGGCAGTGTCATTAAATCGGCCGAGATGATGGTAATCGGTCGTACTCGCGTGCTCTTGCTGGCATCGAGCAACGTCGTCCCTTCCATTTGTTTGTAACCACTCATGAACTTACCATAAACGGCTTTCAATCCAGGAAAGTCCAAACTACCACCGATTTTCTGTAAAGCATATTCCAACAAAGTAATGGCAATCATGGGTCGCGCCTTTTAGAGTGTGAGGAGAAACAATGTGTAGCTCAAAAACTATTCTACCATTTACAGTAGATGATTACTTTCGAACCACAGGAATTGGGTCATTAGATAAGGCCATCAGTAAGAATTTGTATGGGATCAATCATAGACAGACCCCTCCGGGTGCTCTTGGTAATAAAGATGTATACGGGTATACATTCTTTACAAGACCGCAACTAAACCTCAGCGGAAATAATATTCGAAACCAACGTCAATTTTACGATTTGTTAAATGAAACTCCAGCAAGCATACAACGATATGTACGATGTACTCTGGATCCTAGGTTACAGCTAGGCTACACCTATGATAAGAAGCAAGCGGCTGAAAAATTATCATGCCCACTAGTTGATCCTCGACAAGCCTTTATACCCGGTCTTACTAATGCACTATTATCGTTATCTGGCTTCCCAGATATTGTATTAGATACTTTTACATCTCACCCTGGTCTATACAAAGAAGTATATAGCCAAGTCGACAGTACAAGTAAAATCTATACAGATTATGCACTAGATATGACTTTTCGTAACTATAGAGGTGATCCTCTTTTATATATGATTTATATCTGGGTTAAATATGCATCATCTGTATTTGAAGGCGAACTTGTGCCATATCCAGATTTCATATTAGAGAATGAAATAGATTACATGACCAGGGTATATCGCCTAGTTATGGACCACACAAAGACATTTGTAAAGAAAATAGCAGCCACTGGTGTAGCTTTTCCTACAGCTATTCCAATGGGCGGATATTTTGATTATAACTCTGATAGTCCATTTAACGAGCAGATGCGGGAAATCACCATTCGTTTCACATCATTAGGTGCGGAATACGTAGACTCTATACTAATTCAAGAGTTCAATGAGACTGTTCAGATATTCAACCCATTGATGAGGAAAAGATTCAGAAATAGTACCATGGTAGCAGTACCATTTAACTACCTTATCTTGTTTAATAATAGTGGATATCCATTTATTGACACAGATACGTATGAGTTAAAGTGGTTTGTAACTAAGGCTCTATATGTAGCCAAAGTTACAGCATTAAATCTTACATCAGCACCTAAGTTCACTGCAGAAGATTTCCGTATTCTTGGCGATGAACCGTTCGGAGCTAATCCACAATCCTACGACTATAACCCTAACATATACACAGGTGGATGATAATGTCTAACTTACCAGCTACAACGTCTGTTGGTCTTTCTGCACTGCTTGATAATATTGCACTGTATAAGTATAATCCTGTTAATATCCAACAGGCCATGTTGTCTTATCTAACGCAGGTACTTAATGGTGAAGTCGATATCGTTGATCCAACTAATCCATTTGTATTCTTGTTAGAAGCTTCATCTGTCAATACAGCAGCATGCATGATAGAGAATGAACTAAATACAAGAAGACTCTATCCTGCATTAGCAACGACTATGGATCAGCTGTACTTACATATGTCTGATCAAGATTTCCTAGGAATATTTAGTAATCCTGCAACTGGCCTATTTACTGTAATTATTGAAAAGAACTCATTGCTTAACAGTTTAATTGCTGATCCAGCTACTGGTACTAAGAAACTTATCATTGGTGGCAATACCTTCACTACAGTAAACAATCTGGTATTCAGCCTTCAATATCCTATCGTAATAGAACAGTATTCGTCTGGCAGTATTCTTATATATTACGATGATAGCCAACCAAGCCCTATACAAACTCTAAATGGTACTAATATTCCTTATGGAAAACGTACAGATATTAACGGTGTTGAGTGGTATTCATTTCAGATACCTATGATACAAACCAGCATAGAGAGTAATACATATCCTTTGCTGGAAGCCACATATCTTAAGACCAGTATTACCTTTACAAATAATTTTTACTATTGTAGGGTATTTAATCAGGCAGCTACTGGCGATGCATGGACTGAGATAGCGACTACATTCACCGACCAGGTATATGACCCCACAGTACCAACAGCTGTACTTAAACTGACAGCCGCTAATGTACTTGAAGTAGCAATACCTCCGGTATACGTCACAACAGGTTTACTTAGCGGTAATATTCGGGTCGATATATATGAGACCGTTGGTGTTCTTAACATAAATTTGAATAACTATGTTATTTCAAGTTTCTCCACTACCTTTTTAGATCTCAACGAAACAATAGCAAGTAGTCAATACCTAGCGACTGCAAACAATTTGACTTACTTGATATATTCGGATCAGGTAATAAATGGCGGAACTAATGCGCTCACACTAGACGCATTACGCACTCAGGTTATAAATAATTCTGTTGGTACTAATGTTCTTCCTATCACTACCTCTCAGTTACAATCCAATATGCAAGCTTTAGGGTTTAATATTACTTTAGCTGTTGACGTTATAACTGATAGAGTATTTAAAGCCACCACTTTATTACCTTCTCCTGTTAACCAGGGTTTTGTAACACCAATATCTGTTAGTATGGAGAGTATTGCTATTAGCTTTAGTGATCTTGAAAACTATGCCACAGCTAATGTTAATCCAACGAAAACAAGAGCTACATTACTTCCATCAACCCTATATCAAAATTCAAATGGAGTAGTGTCTGTTTATAACAATCCACAAGTTGCTATTGATCAGCAACTAAATATTACAGACCTACAACTCCTCATTAATACAAACAATTTACTCTATACACCCTTTTACTATGTACTAGATAATAGTGGCAATGAGTTTAATGTTAGAGTATATCAGTTGAATTTACCGCAAGCTACACAACTTGGGTTCTATGGCGCTAATTCTTCTCTTACTCCAATAACAGCAACGGGTACTTTTTTGTTTAAGCAAACATCAACAGGATACCGTTTAACATTAGTAACCCAATCCAACAATGCGTACCAAGCTTTACCGATAGGTAGCTGCGGTGTCCAGATCTCATACGTCGATCCTATCAGTGGTAATAGAAACTATATTCAAGGTACTGGATTAGGAATTAATAGTAATCACGAGAAGATCTTTGTATTTGATATTGTAACTGATTACGATATCGATAGTAACAATTACCTATATATAAAAGGTAACAATAGCCAGAATCAGTATACCTTAATACCGACAGCCCTTAGTCAAGAAGTTGATATAATATATTACCTGACAAGCATACCTACAGGTTTTATTCCAAGTACATTCCAATCAAAACTAAATACCAGTATAGTTGTTAGCAATGCTGCAACTAATCCTACATCTATTCTGCTAGCAGCCATAACTAATGATAAGATTACTCTTAACTATGGACAAGTTTTAGATTACTTATGGGTTCAGCATAGATCCAGTAGTAATAATCTAATCTATGAAACATACACTCGCGATATACCTTTGCGGTATACCTCTAACGTATATCAGACTGATCCTGTTACTGGTAGCATTCTGCAGTTTAACTCAGCAGGAGCTCCTCAATTTACTATACTGCATTCAGCCGGTGATGAGGTATTAGATAAAAATGGTAACGTAATAATCAAATATAAAGCAGGAAGTATAATAACTGATTCGTCTGGTAATCCTAAGTTCATTAACTATGGGAAGATAACACGCCACATAGACATTCTTTTATTTGATGCTACTTTCTACTTTGCTACTCATCAGGCTACATTGAGTTATATAAACGGAGTAACTCAGCTGATTACTCAATGGTGTACGGAGACATTGCCTAGCATTAGCGCTTCTCTAATTGAACAGACTGAGATTTTCTTCTACCCACAAAAAACTAACACACAAGTTGAGGTTATGTTGTCTAATAACTCGCTTGTTACTATACCGACAGGGCAGACACTGATAGTAGATTTCTATGTACCAAAGAGTGTAAACAGCAATCTGGTACTAAAGAATAGAATAGAAAGTATTTCAACAGCATTAATTAGTAACGTCTTTGCTACACAAACAACGATATCAGTAAGTCAGATATGTAAGTTGTTATTAGACCAGTTTGGTAGTGAGGTTATTGATGTTCAAATGTATGGATTGGGAGGAACCATTAATTATCCTCTTGTGATTATACAAGATCCTACCAAGAGCCTTTCTATCAATAAGGAGTTAAGTCAATTAGCCGATAAATCTTTATCGGTAGTAGAGAGTATCACGTATAACTTCTCAAGTTAAACAAAAAAATAATAATACAATAAAAATATAGACCCAGAGCCAAGTGCTCTGGGTCTATTTCTACTTCTTAGGACGGTAATACATGCCAGTCTTGATTTTCTGTTCGAACTTCTTGATCGTGGCGCGTTTATTCCTGTTGAAATACTTTGCCTTAATAATGCCGGGAACTTCTTGGAGAAGCCACGCTACACTACCGCCAACAATCAGTATGAGGATGATCCAGACAAGAAAATTGCTGTGATTCATAAAACCTCCTTATTTCACTACGTAATTGATAACGGTCTCAACGTCCCATAAAGGGTTCGTGTGGTCGTCAACTGCATAACCGATAGCAGAAATAGCACTGGAATCTTTGGAATTAAGATACCATGATTTATTTACAACGATCTTGCTACCATCAGTGTAGCGTTCAAACAGAACTACCACATCACGCTCTTGTGATATGGCAATGATCAGCTTACGACCATCGTCGGCGGTGGATTTGTATGCTCCAGTTGCAAGATCCTTAAGAAAAGGATCGCTACATGCGCCATCCATATAGCCAGTTCCATTATGCCATTGTTTTATAAACTCTAAACTACCAGACAAACAGTTCCATAACCTATGAAACTTTTCAGCTTGCACGACGTTGTTCGATGCTTCGGCGTTCGACACCAAACTCATCTCAACTACATTGATATTCTTACTCACGGTACTTCTCCTTAGAATTCTGTGGATCTTAGGACCTACTCCTTCGATTCCATTATAGGTATATGTGACTGAAAATATCTAGGATATATTACCCTACTGGACTTGATGGTCCAGTAGGGTCTATAGTCAATAGTTGCTTGCTCCGTTATAACTATCAGTATAACTATTCTGATCGCCAGAACTAAAATTGCTTCCAGTTTCTTGTATGCTGCTTCCCATGTCCGTATCATCAGAGCTGTGATCATCAACTATCTCAGATGAGTCTACGTTGCTGGAATCACAATCCTTACACTTATCTTTTTGGCAACATAGGCCTGATGTTCCGCACGAATGGCATGTTACTTGATAAATGGCCACTTATTCTGTCTCCTCGGGCGTAGGCGTCGTCATTATAGTTACCAGCCGCTTACGCATATCTGTTATTAACTTCCGATGTGTTATTACTTGAGTTTGGTCCTTTGTAGTATTCATGGCTTTAGGTTTTCCATTCTTCACTACTGGTTTTGTTCTTGGTTTATTAGACATTCGAATGCTCCTTAATGTGTTTAAGAATACGTTTGCATTCTGCTGTATCTAGGTTAAGTATACCACGAGCCCCACGAAGTGTATAGAATTTGTACCTTCCAATATGATCAAAGATTCCAATGCACCCCTTCTTTATGTATTTCTCATAGTCAGGAGGAACCTCCATAGTGTATCGAGATATCTTATCCTCAACAAATGAAACACTCCCTACGCGCGTCCCGTCAGTATTAGCAGGATAATCGTCATCAAACATAACGTCACTGACAGTTCCGTAATATAAAATGTCGGTTCTTGGTCCGTCGTTAAACTTACTAATATCAAGAGCATCTGCTCGTATTTCTGCTATGTATCTAGGTAGCGGCGTAATCCCCCAGTGAATATATTTATGTAGCTTATTCTTAACCTCAGAAAGAGTCTCATTATATATTTTAATTGGTAGATATAAATCAAGGAAATCTTTTACTATGTCTTGTGTTCGCACTCTCAACTTAACTTCTATAATACCTTCATTTATCACAAAAGTTATTCTTTTTCTACTGCGCAGAAACTTTATAGTTACACTAATCTTATTCTCTTGTACACTGCTGGAGAGTATAATACCGTTGAGATTAGAGCCAATTTTATAATAAGACGATGCTGTATATACCAGAGAACATATTCGTTTATGTAATAAAATTCCTATCTTTTGGTCTCTAGTTTGTTCTATTTGATTATTATTAAGACTATGAGAATAGTTCCCTGCTATTAGATCATTGATTGTAGTCATCATCTGCGCCTTAATTTATCATTGTGAAGTCATGTATCATATTAGTAATATATGTCTATCTATATTTAAATATAGACAGACGGCATACACCCTACCGCCTGTACTAGGTCGGTAGGGCGTGCATACTAGACTGTGCGATCGATCTGATCGGCTATGTAATCTCCGATATATTCAATTGTTGAGATTAATGCCGCTTCACGAACATCAAGTTCCGGATTATCATCTAGCGCTTTCTTAACTCCAAAGAGGATATCAAACGCACTGGTATAATAGAACCTGCACTGTGCAATAAGCTTAAGGCTAACAGTGAATAGATCAGCCATATCGCTATTTTTCAATCCATCGATCAGTTCATTGAGACGGTGTTTTACGATCTCATTAGCCTTAGGATGTGACTCCCGATAGATATTTTCTTCTTCAGTAGAATTTTTCATTTCCATGTAGAAACGTTCTACCAGTATTCTTTTGAACACACTTAGCTTATCTGCCATGTGGCGAGATAAATTAAGATTATAGTAAAGCTTCCATTCTTGTAGTAATTTATCTTTCATGCCGTTAATGGCATTAACATTCATAGCGTCGCTGTTAGACACTATCAACCCAAATAAAATCTCAGGGCTGTTATCCTTAGACAACCACTCGTGGTATAGCTTGCCAGAGACGACACAACGCTTTTTATCTCTCCGTATGCTAAGAACCATAATTCCAGTGCTGTCGAGAAGGTTAATTCTGTTAAGATTATTAATAATCAAACCGCCAGCATAGTCCGCAATGCCAGTCAGTTTGTTCTTAAATTCTGCTAAAGTGTAATTACCAAGATTCACATCACTTTCGTCATATAGATTTTTACACATCTGGTAGAGCAGAATTCCAACATATAACCTCTCGTAAGAATTCATGATCGTAACAGCGCTAGGAGTTATGGCTCCTGGTGTATCATTAATTGTAAAGAAACCATCCCATAACTTATATAGATAGTCTGATGGTAAGCTTGCCACTAATGACTTAATGGAATTCTCAACGCCAATATATCCATCACGCAAAAGACTATGAATAAAATCTACACTACATTTACCAATGTTAAGTGTATCTCTATCATTTAAGAGAAATACCTTATCAAGAAAAGGCGAGAATTGAGCCATATAAGCTTCATCATCAACACAGGTCGGTAATTCCAATGCCTGTATCTCGAAAGAAGAACCAGGACTCGGTATCTCAGCAGTCTCTAAATCAGCAGACACCTTCTCATAGAACTCAGTTACCAAAGGCTTTACAACCTTCCTGGCCAGTACCAGATGCCTCTTTACTGCCTTAGATAGTGTTATGACCAATTCGTCCATCAAGGAGCTGTGCGGCGTTACGGCATCTATACTAGAGGTTCCAGGTTCACCTATAGGAACTGTAGTAGTTCTTACAATATCGCCAGCATAAGTCTCTAACGGAGATGTTGGGTCGTATTTAACTATCGAGTATTTCATCAATCTTTCAAGTGGTGTTCCTGATCTTGGCAGAGCCCGAAGGCCCTGCTCTGCTAATACTTCAGCCAGCGGATATGACGATGTAATGCTAGAGGGACGAATACTCATTATTACATGCTCCCTTGATTATGACGTTCTACAGGCCTCAGTGCTATCTTTTCACGAATTTGATTAGACATCATCATGCCTATCTGTTCGTTAGTAAGAGGGCTGTCTCCGATAGTGGTGGATATTTCATCCCCCATAACACTACGCAACACCTGGAGACCAAGCTCTGAAGCATTACTCAACGTTAGCAAAGAGGCTGTAGCCCGCTCCTGCTTGTGTGATGGCAAGTTCTCTAACATACCTAGTCTCCATTATAAAGTTGAACTGCATGTTTAGCGATTACCCGTAAAAGAGTAGTTGTTGTACCGATTATTTCTGGTGATAGTACAATACGAGCATCGATAGATTTTTGTCCAAATACAGCATCTATCTTTTCACCAGTTTCGGTTGTCATATCATAGTCCATGACTTCGCCAAATACTGACTTTAGCTGATTAGCAAACACGCCTTTGTCGCCTACTCCAGCAGCATTATCAAAGGTTATATAGAACTTAATTTCAGCCTGGTCTAAAGCCAAAGGAACTCCTTCGACTCTATACTCACTAGTAACCCTGCCTGTGACTATCGTCCTATCTGTATCTTTGCATTTAAGAGCAGTAATCTTATCACTAAGATCAGCTAAGAAGCGCAGGCCTGCCGTCATATCTTCTTTATCACCATTGTAGTATACTTCTATGCTATCTAATACTCCGCTTACCTTAGCCTTTGGTGACGTACTGTTAATGTCTTTTAGGGTAGATATGGATGAATCATTAAACAGTTGAGCTTTAGCAGTAATTGGATCCTCAATAATAACTAATGTATCCAAAGGAGATACTTCGCTTCCTATTTTCACTGGATTACGAAGATCTTGTGTAAAATCTACAACAACAGACCTAACCTTTGTTACTTTGGTAGTCAGCCGTTCTGATAAACTATTAGATATAGCAGATGAATCTTCCCATGTTTGCGATGATTCATATAAGGCGGTGCGTACATTCATGCTATTCCGCAAGATGATCTTGCCAGGAGCTAGAATATCCTCTTCGAAGAATGCATCAGTGAATGCTATTATGTCTCCTCTTTTGAAGGTACTCTTTTCCTTCATTAAGGTAATTACATCCTGAGGATAATAACTGCCCTCACTACGACCGAATACTCTACCAAGGTTAACTCCGATCTTTTTACCAGTGTTGTATCTAACAACTATACCTCTACTTGTAATTGATTCAACTACACCATCCTCATCTGCAGAGTATGCAAAACTATCTCGGAGTCTCTGAGGTATGATTGACTCATACCCGGTGCGCACATAAGGCTGTCTATACCCTTTGGCTGCCACTGTATGTGATTGCTGAATACTTACAAAGTTAACTCGCTTGGGATCGTCATGCATCGAACCAGGAGCCACCAGTGCGCTGGTGGAGAGCAGACTTGTACCTTTGTCCTCCTTAAAGTTATATGCTGAGGTAGTCCCTCGTAAACTATTAAAGAGGGGATTAGCTGATAGATATGTATTTATAGCTACATCACCACTACTAATTGTAGCTTCGGATATAATTCCCATATCGGTAGGATGATATCTCCTGGATTCTTTATTCATTCCTTGACGAGTACGTCCTCCTTCCCCAAGGTAAGTTACCGCCTCATCTTGTTTCAGAGTTTGTATTGGATTAATATCCGATACCAGTATATTGGCCGGATCATTCATGATAGTCCTGAATACCTCATTAGGAGATATGTCGATACGTACTCTTCTGTTATTATTTCTTACCCTGAAGGAACGTACTGCAGATACTAGTGTATTGTACATAATACCAGCCATTCTTTCATTTCCCTTAATACGCATAGTGCGCATATCTAGGTCATCAGGATGCGCATCAATCGCAAGTAATTCATTGGCTTTTAATAATAATCCTACGAATGTGCGTGGTTCATGCATGGTCTCTAAAAGCTCGCTTGTTATTGGATCTATGAATAAATCTTTAAGTAGATCCATTTCCTTAATATATATTCCAGAGAATCCCTTCTCAGCTAACAAGTTAAAATAGACATGAGGCTGACTAAATTGTTCGAGTCTATATTTAGAGATGTTGTCCTTATATGCAGTCAGACCTCCAACTATAAGGCTGCTTGGCATGTCTCTTTTATTGAATATCAAGGTGGTGTCTTTAAAGACAACAGCATATTCATTTGGAAGGAGCTTAGTTAAAGACTTGTCTTTATTCGGTTGACGATACTTTACACCGAGTATAGAAAGGAGATGTTCTAGTCCTAAGTAATAACCCAATACTAAAACTAATGGTAACTCCTTACTAAATATTTTTACTGATGTAAACTCAATAGGTGATGATGCTTCAGCAATACCAGAGATATTGTAGAAATCTCCTAGTGGTCTTATCTGTTTATCTTCGCATACAAAGAATTCACCATCAGTTTTAACTATAATAGGCTCATTCTTGTGCGAATAGCCGCAACAGATAGATCCATCTTTCTCTATTCCTACCAATTGTTCTTTAGGAAATTTATTCTCTATTGTTTTATGATTCCAGACATAGGTATTGCTTCCTATCTTGAATGACTCAAAGTTTAATGATATTGAGCTATAGATGCGTGGTGTAACTAACAGATTATCAAACGCGCTATTAACCTTTACGTCACGGATAACACCATTTGGATTCTGGATCCCTTCACTAAAAATACTCTTAAAGAGATATTCGGCTAAGCTATTAGACTTACGCTGATTGCGTATAACAAAGAGCTTTCCGTAGTAACTTGTTAAGGCTACTGTGTCGTGTCCTATCTTTTTAATAGGTAAATCGCCTCTCTGTTTACGAGACCTATAACGAGTTTGGTTAACCATAAACTCACCAGACTCATTCATTATTGGTAACTTAAAGTAAATAGTACTAGCAATACCGTCTATAGGCTGAACTCTTACAGAATGAATCTCATACTGATCTGTAATAGTTTCTACCTTCTCTACCTTGTAGTCTTCTATGATGATGCCTGCTCTTTGCAGATTAACTACCATTGAATTTACGTCTTTCTTATATACAGTCTCTAGGTATTTTCTATCAAACATATCTAGAGTAGACCGTAACATTGTTTTATCTAACACAGTGTTGTTACCTGCATATTGAACTGTGTCGGGTTTAACCTCAAGTTCTTCTTTGGCTATCTTAATACTATCTTTCAGATAAACAGTAGGGGTTTGCGGATCTCTTAATGTATGGAATAGATCAGCCTTTCGCTCCATGGTTTTTAATTCAGATCCTGTTAGAACTTCCAGCCTTTTGAATGCATCGAGTTTTATACTCAAATCTTCATGTGGGGTGTTCTGAATATTCACCTTAACTAATGCAGCATGACCTGACTCTACAGGCCTGCCTACTTCTCTTGCTAAGTCTCGGAGTTTGGTAGTCTGCTCTAAACCATCAAGATTCTCCTCCATCTGCTTAATAGCCAATTCAAGACTATTTTCTCTATCAGCCTCTATATCTGACTCAACATCAGCTATATTTTGTAGTTTGACTGGTTTAGGTGCAGCATTTGTTATACTGCTATAAGCGGGCTTAATAATAGATCCACTATCGGTGTCATCACTATCTGTAGCTTCTTCATCTATAGTCTCTTCGGATTCTGGTGGTTCTTCTGTAGCATCCTCTGGATTTACTTCAATAATCCCGGAACTATTAAGATTGATTAGGCTATTAATGTATATACGCGCGAGCATAGTAGGTTGTGCTCTGTTCGCTATGCGCATAGTGGTTTCATTTACTTTATTAAAAGAAAATAAATGATAGGCACTTATCCAGTAATATTTATTATTAACAAAGAATATAAGATTCAGACTCTGTAAAGCCTTGTCAGTGAGGATAGAAAATACAGACGTCATCTTCTCTTTATATATCCACGCGTAGATATCCCTAATTATTAGTAAATCTTCAGTATCGAAAATGTCTAAGGCTGCATGATTTATACTATTAAATCTATGAAGTTGTGATAGACTAGGCAGGGATGCTGGGATTTTGATAAATAGAAATTGATTTACATTGCTAGCTTCAGCTACCTTATTTACAGTAGAATAAATAGTGTTGAATAGGTTATACCATTTATAATACAGATTCAATGGCTTTTCTATGTATTTATATATACGGTTTAGATATCCATAGTTCAGCATCATCATTATGTTTGGATCTTTATTAGATACATATGGATCTCTAAACAACCTGAACTTACGATGTGCAAAGAAGTAAGCACGTAACCTGTTAGCAATAGGACCTAATACTGCGCGAGGAGTTCCTAATGGTAACTCGCCATTTGGAAGATCATAACTTAAAATATTATCTATTAGGATGCGACGTTTGAATGGTTCCAAATAGAAGAGATGCTCGTCTGGTCCTAATGACATTTCATCATAATCGTAGTAGTGTAATAAGCTACGTTTGGGAAACTGGAACTGTGAGAAATCCCGTATCCTGGTACTGAGTAGATGATTAAGAAAAAGAATACCGTTTGTGCGATAAAGTACTTTAATATCACGCATGCTGTTCACCTCTATGTAAATTAATTATATCCAATAATAACACTGACATTATGCCGCGGTAAGGTTAGCAACAACAAGATTGATAGTGTCAGTAGCTAAGGAGTACGTCATTTTACCTGAGGAATCTAGATAAAACCTCTTCGAATTAAGGTATGCGTTAACCTCTCTTACAGCCTGCTCAGAATAAACAGAGTTAAATGAAACCGTGTCACCATCATAGTCTGCTCCCAGCCTGCCTATGTGGTTAACTGCAGGAGCCACGGTATTCATGAATTCAGCACCCTTTATTGGAAACTCATTGGCAACATATCCTGTTAATTCACCAGAAGAATCTTTCTCTCTTAAGGAGATACTAGATACTGTTGTTTTTAGGTAAATTTTACTAGGGTAAATGCCACCAGTTCCAAGAACAGGGTATCTAGTAACAAAACTAGCTACGTCATCAACTATCTTGTATACACTCAGGTAAAGTAATTCTGTAAATGTAATAGGGCTAACATTCTTTCTATCTAAACCTGTCGGTAAGTCGTCTATGTCTTGTAATAGTAAATAGTTTTCTTTGTCCTTATATATAAGGAACATGTAATGGTCATTAGTATCTAATACCATGTGTCGTAGTGGTATTTCACCATAACGAGTAATTGTTTTCTCTAGTCCCTCATCAGTCATCCACTGGCCATACAAGGCAGAGTTATGTTCTATCATCTCTTTCTTTAATGTCTTCTTATTAGTCATATAGAAAGGAGCATTAGGACCAGGCATTACATTGAGTAAATACCCATTTCTGATCTGATACATGGCTATTGGTAATATTGATTTTAGGAATTGAAATAACCCCACACCAGTATAGTTTATGCCTATAATCTTCGGAGATCCTTGAACGGCAGTACTAGATATAATACTAGTTATGACATTACGAGTGCCGTTGAATATTTGTCTAGATGCCCACTTTCCTAAGATCAGCTTTCGCTTACCATCAATCATATTCTCGATATAGGCATATAGACCTAATAGATTCAATTGCATCTTATATCTAGTAGAATCTAAGAAAACACTTTCTGTATCGGCCTTTGTTATTAAATGAGAAGAAGCCAAGAGTCTCCGGTAATAGTCATTAATTTCATTCTCTGTAGGCTTTCCATTCTTGTCTATTTCGTAATCTCGGAGACCCGCAGGCATGACCAGGATATTTGATAGGAATGCTGCACCGTCTCGCACGCTCTCCTCAACAACCTGTACTTTTTGCTGAATTAACTCACTGCCATCTCTCTCCCATTTTACATCCTTAATATGGCTAATTAAAAAAGAATATCCAGTTCTGCCTTTTAATGGATTAGATTTCTCAAAATCTCCTAATGCATCATTCCAAGTAGCGTATTCTAATCCACTAGCTATTCCTTTATAGAGGCTTTTTAGTTCTGTCATAACTCTATAGATAAGTGGGTGAATTAGCTGCGTGTTAAGAGATATATATGAAAATGTTCTGTTACGAGTTTCCTCACCAACTTTACCAAAAATATCAACGCTAAAAAGACCATTAGGATTAAGTTGACGAGTCTTGCCATCAAATATATCCAGAACAGTTACTGGTCTGAGTGTTTTTAAAGTATCCTTACTTAAATTAAGGATATTAATATTAAAGGGTAGAAGTTTGGAATCCATAAAGATGTATCCTTTTTACAGTTTTAAGAGGCTTTACCATGAGCGAAATTGATGATTTTGGCGATCTAGACAAACTGTTTGGAAGTGATTCTGGTCTCGAACAGGAGAAGAAGAAGAACAAGCCGGTCACAGAACTCGGTAGAGGATTCCTATCAGGAATTCGAGAAGTAGCTAAGAACACCGCCACTGATTCTGATTTTTATAAGTCCGTCTTGAAAGAGAGCGGACTTAAAGAATATGGCGATATGGTTAGCACGGCAGCTAAAACTGCCAAGGAAGTTTCTAGTCTATACAATGAAAGCGTGCGTGTTTTAAAAGATCCTATTGCAGAATTAGTAAGGAATATGGACAAGCGCATACCTGCTAGTCAGACCTTTCTGAAGAAATTAAGCGAGAGAGCTAAACACGCATTAGGTATAGAAGATGCTCCCGATACTTCATATAAAAGCGACGAACAGATCCAAGAAGAAAATGTACAGAATACAGTAAGTAATACATTCTCAGAACAAGACCAAATAACAGCACAAATTGCCGAGAATGCTCGTTTTAAAACTACTGTAGAGCAGCGCGGTCTTGGTAATAGAATATTACAATCTATCAATAATGGCATATATGGACTAAACGCCTTTAATAGCAAAATAGCCATTAGCTATCAAAAGAAGTCTCTTGAATTACAAGTTAGGAGTTATTTAACTCATAGAGAAACTTTATCTCTGCATCAAAGAGCTTTAGCCACCATCATAGATCAGAATAAAGCACTTATTTGGAATAGTTCTTTACCGGATATTCAGAAAATTAGGATATCAAAAGAGCAGCACCAAACACAACACAAAATGAGTAAATTTGCCCTTACAAAAGGTGCTTCTATTATTGGTAATAGCGCTATAGGCAAAAGGATAAAAGATGCTGCCCGCGCTAAACTGATTGAACATCTGGAAAATGTTAAAGGCGGTATCGAGGGAGTAAATGCTGGGGCAGGCATGTCTGATATGATGGATATGGCCGGTATGAGCACTACTAAGTTAATAGGAATGGGTGCCGCTAGCCTCTTATTTGATAATGGCATATTCTCAGCTCAGGACTTAGCTAAGGGTGTGTTTTCTAAGTTTCTTAAAAAGCGTATTAATCCAAATGGAGCAATAGCTAAGTTCGGTAAGAAATACGGTAAGTATGCTATTGATCATGAGGGAGGTTTAGGTCGCGGATTAAAGAATGTTGCAGATAAAATGCGCCCTACTATTGATGAGCGACTAAACGGAGGCACTAAAGCCTGGTTCAAATCGACATTAGCGGATATTCTGGATAACGCAAGTATTGGTAAGGTAGATCTGAATCTTGATAAGAATGACAATGCTCGTAGTTTACATCAAGCTGCAGTATATAACCTAGGGACCCAGAAATCTATAACTACTGTAATTCCTGGATATCTTGCTCGCATTCTGAGAGAAGTACAATCAATCAGAACCGGTAAGAGTGCCGAGCTAACAGTATTTGATCACGACAGAAATCAGTTCCTATCGTCTTCACGACACACCAGTATGGTTAGCGGTACTATCAAAAAGTCCATGAGCGGTAAATGGACAAATGAACAGTTAGATAAGATTGTTGGTTCTACTTTTGGAGAGGGTGTTTCTCCTGCGGCTGCTGCTGAAATAAAAAAGATGATAGTGCGTGGATCACTACGTCGCGAGTTAATAGATGGAGAATATCTGTCTTCCAGTAGAGCTCAACGCCATGTCCCTACTGAACTTCGCGGTGAGATCAACAATGCTATTCAATCAAAGCTAACAGGTAATGATGAGGCTACTAACTCATTTGTTTCCAATATTAGTAAAATAAAAACTCAGATAGGAGATCCTAGAGGCTACATCGAGGATCTTATAAATGCCGGCTATCATGATGAGCTCATCCAAGGCAAAATCATTCGTCATAATGGCCAGGGTGGTTATCACATTAATGAGAAGAAATTAAGTGATTTCTTAACAGGATCTAACAGAGGCGGTGGATCTACTATTAAGAGAATACCATTGCATCAGCCAGTTCAGTCTAGCACAACTCGTAAAGCGCAAGCTATACTTAATCCAACAGCTCCTTCAGCTCACACGCAACATGTTCCAATCACTTCTGGAGCGAGCGCAGCCTATGAGGTATCTACGCCACCTGAGATAGAGAGAGCACATATAAGCGCCAACAACGAAGCAAGAAGGCGTTTTGTTGGTTCGGGAGTTAAGAATCTTGCTAGTAAATATATCGCTGTTGCTAAAGACCATGGACTTAAGATACCTTCAGGCATTAGTCTCAACAATGCTGGTATAGAGAGGTTAGTAACCGCAGCTAAAACTAAGGGTATTGATTTGCACGCTGCTGTTAGCAGAAGATTAACTACTATAGGGCAAGATGTTCAGTCTAATAAAGTTGTTCAATCAGTAGTGCCTACAGCTAAACAAAAGGCTAATGCTATTCGTTGGACTTTCGGTAATAATTCCAAAGAGTATTTGACACACGTCGCCACTATGACGCAAAACGGAACAGAATTAGCGCAAACAGCTAAAACTGCCAGTGCTGCTGCCGGTGCTGCCGTAAGCGACTATACTAGTCGACTAGCTGCAAATGCTCAAGATACAGCAGATGGTATTAAAACTCATTTTAATGCAGCTATCGATAGTGCTAAAGCCAGATACGCGAAGCTAAGATCTAATATTCAGCAAAAACCAACAGAGACAGACAATAAGGCTAGCACTACTCTAATAAAGAGTAAAGATCCGCTAGATGTCATTGTTGGATTACTGCAAGAGCATAATAAAGACTTTAGGGAATACGCTGACAGCATAGTAGATGTTCATGTTGTTAGTAATCTTGAGTATAAAGAATTAGAACGAAAGAGCAAACATGTGCGTAGACACCAAACCTGGTTTGGTAAACTCAAGGATACTGTACTGCACCCATTCAAATCTGTTAAAAACGCAATGCATGATGGGTGGGATTCTATTAGAAACTCACCTAAGAAAGCTCTAGAAGCACTAAAATCATTTCTACCTACTAATATCCTGCTGAAATTCCTAGAACTACCTTTTAATTTTGCGACTGGTATATTTAAAGGCATGGGTTTCATTAAGGATAAGGTTACTTCGGTTGCCAATAAGTTACATATACCGGTAGCTATGAAGAAACTCATAAAAGGTACTGGAAAAATACTCTTTAATACACCACTACTAAAGAACTGCAAACAGGAAGATGTCTACATTTTAAATAGTAGCGGTAGAGGCATACAACTAAATCCTATACTGACTAAAATAGGATTTAGTAGAGGAGAATACTTTACAGATGAAGGTAAAGTCTGTAATGGTATCTGCGATATAAGGGGTGATATCTACGACAGAGATCGTAACTTACTACTCTCTGCTACCGAACTAAAGAACGGCATATACGATAAGAATGGTAAGAAAATAGTTCATCGCTCTTTGTTAAATAAGATTGCGGGCTTTGGTCCTAGAGTCGCAATGAATACCGTCAGACGTTTCAAGAATCAGTTAATCTGGACTGCTAAAATGGCTGGTAAAGCTGCATTAGTTGCCCCTAAAGCTCTTTACAATGTTGCTAAGTTTGGTAGCAGTGTTACTAAAGGATTAGCTAAGGGCGCTATAACTACTATTAAAGGAGTGGGCGGGGTAGCTAGTCGCAGCGTTGGGGCTATGGGCCACTTACTATCACCCTTTCACTTCACCGCAGCAGCTGAGACTGCTACATATAGCAAAAAGAGTTACAATGTACTGGTAGAAATACTTAAAGCCATCAAATGGCTTAAACATACTCCAACCACTAAAAGTGGTGTATGGAAGCACCATATACCGGATGCGGTTAGCGGCGTTGATGGTGGGTTGACTAGTGAAGTGTCAGATCCCAATGTTCAAATGTACGCTGGTAAGTGGTGGAGGCACCCTAAGAAAGCTATAGCGGCAAAATATGCCGGATATAAAAGTACAGGAGGCATTAAAACCCTCCTAGCTAAGATCCTAAATAAAGAGAAATCATCATCAAGCGGTGGTGTCTTAAATGATCTTGAACACGCTGGTGAATTCCTAGGCGGAGGTTTTCTATTAAAGAAAATGAAGGGCCTGCTTGGAATAGGTGAAAAAGAGAGTTTACATGGCGGTCTTTTAAAGAAAATAGGTAGCATGTTTGCTAAAGGATTTGGTAAATTAGGCAGCATGTTGAGTGGCGTTTTAGGTAGCGCTAAGAACGCTCTTTTAGGTAAAGGTAAATCTATCCTTGATGCTGGTAAAAACCTCATAAAAAGTAAATTTGGTAAAATAGCGGACACTGCCGGAGCTGATGCGGCTGAGGCTGGGGCTGGTGAAGCTGGAACAGTAGCAACCGGTGCCGCTTTACCTGCTGCTGGTGTGGCACTAGCCGGAGGAGCCGGATACCTAGCAGGTAAATATGTTTTCAATCCGCTGTTAAATAAGACAGTGAAAGCTGTTACTGGTGGGAAAGATAAATCTTTAGGTGGTCTTGTATATAGACTTACACATAAAGTTACTTCTCCTCATCTGAAAAACCCTGCCATTACAGCGCACTTTGCTGCTATGGACAAAAGCAATAATGCACCTATAGGCATTAAACAAAATAATCCAGGATATCTTAAAACATGGGGTAAGCTTAAGATAAGGAATGGTATTGCGCACTTCCCAACTCCAGAAGGCGGTATAGTTGCTTTGGGTGTTGCTTGTCGGATTTATGCCGACCAGGGTTATAATACCATAATAACTCTTATGAAGAAATTATCGCTTCCTGGATACTGGAAGGATCCAAAGAATTTTATCAGCACTATCTCAGAGCAGGCTCATCTGAAGCCAGGAGAAGTACTAGATCTTACCAATATCGTTACTTTGGATAAACTTCTTACAGCAATAATTATAGTAGAAAATGGTAAAATGTATTATTCACCAGAAATGATACAAAACGCAGTTAGAGGAGTTGCGGATATAGGCAAACCGATCTTTCCTATAGGTACTGCTATTCCTAAGCTGGTTAAGAATGTCACTAGTCATAAAAACATACTGCATAAACCTAAGAAGAAACCTGTAAAAACTGTATCCATGATAAGTGCTGCTGAAAGCTACGCTAAGAGTGCAGCATCGTGGATAGGCTCTGAAAGCAAGTCTATATATCACAGTGTAAGTAGTGCCGCCAGTAGTGTATATGCCGGCGCTAGTGCGGCAGCCATAAAAGCATACAAAGGTGTTAAGTATGTAGCAGGAGAAGCCAAGCATTACGCCATAGAAGGGTTCAAAGCTGCTAAAGGAGCATTTGCTCGTGTAGTTCAGCTTGTAGGCATATATGGTGTATCTGGCCTGACTGCTTATCTTGAATCTAGAGGTGACGCTGGAGCCGTCTCTAGCGGTGCTGGTGACCACGGCGGCGTTAGTTATGGTACATTCCAACTATCTTCTGCTACAGATGGAGTGCAAGGCTTCCTAGGGTACATAAGCAATACTAAAGAAGGCAAGATGCTAATGAAAGCCGGTGCTGTTGATTCCGAACCATTTAAAAGTATGTGGAGAAAACTCGGAAAAACAGATAAACACTTTGCTGAGCTACAAGCTCAATATAACATAGTTCATTACTTTGATCCAATCATGAAACGACTATCAGATGCTGGTTTAGATTTCTCTAGTTATGGGTTAGGCATGAAAGCTATGCTAGACAGAACATCTAATCAATTTGGTGATGCTGGTGGTGCTTCTATTGTTACTGCAGCTCTCCACGGTAAAGATATTACCAAGATGAGCGAGGCTGATGTTATTACTACTATTGAAAATCATAAACTTCACAATATCGGTACTTTCTTTAGGAGTTCCTCGTCAGCAATACAGGCAGGAGTTGCTAGAGAAATAGCGATGGAGAAGGCATTTGCCTTAAAGTTAAATAAAGGAACTTTAAAGGATAAATCCAAGAAATCTCCAATAGAAAGTAAGAAAACGGGTCCATCTCCTAAAGGGATAGTACCAATTAAAAAGATAGGTAAACCTACAACTAAACCACCAGTAGCTCGTGGTAAAAAACCAGCATTACGTGTTGTAGGTGGGTCTACTGCTCCTAATAAACCAGCGTCCGGTATAGGTAAGTCAACACACGCTCCCCTAGCGGCCAGTAGTCATAAAACAACACCATTAAAGCTTGTTAAACCAACACCGATAGTTGATAATAAAACGCTTGTTACCCCTAAGGCTTCTATTACACCTATTGGATTTACAGGGCCGCACGTAGTCGCTCCTCGTGCCCACCCAATACCCGTGGTATCAGCTAACCATGAGGATATTAAACAGATACACGGTCACGTTAAATCTATTCGTACAACATTAGAGAAATCTCTTGATGTTCAGAATAAAACATACGAGGCTTTGGTGTCACTACTAAAGAAAAACGGTGCTCCTAGCAATACAGCAACTAGTAATACACCGTCAGACAGTCAAAATAGTAATGAGCCAACTCCTAGAAATACGCCTGTAGTTAGATCTAGACCTGTACCAGTACCAGCAACTGCAGTAACAATCAAACGAAAGACACTTTAATACTTTATTGTCTATCTCTCATTTAGTGAGAGATAGACAATCTTATTACATTGGAGTAAACAAAGAATGGCTACAACACCCACAGGTTCACTTCCAAACGGTTCACCTCCTAAAGTCCCTGGTGGTTTTACCACTACTCCTGATACGCCAAATCCATTCTCCGGCTATACACCAGGAGGGCAGTATAGCGGATTTAATCCACGAGTAAACAATATACCTCTTGACCAATTTCAGGTTGTGGACGATGCAAAAATCGCTCCAAAATTTCAGGCTTTCTCTTCAAGGAGTGTGTTCGATACTCTTCCTGACGATCAGTTAGATTCATTTATAGATCAGAATTGGGTAGAGAAAGCTTTCATCACTGGAGATATCCAACTAAATCCGGTAGATGCTGCAAATAGATATTACTCTTCTGCATCTCTGAAATTCACTAATAGCACCATGGGTGGTAATATAGGAATAAATGCTAGACCACAATTTACTAGATATGCAGATATTCGCGTTCCTGGCAGATATCCTGGTGTGCATAAGCATGTAACTGTAGGTACTAAGGACAATATAGGGATGGGTAGATATTACAGCGAGGCTATAGATGATAACTCGCAACTTATATATCTGCGTTTTGGAGTGCCTGCATTTAATTCATTTGGTAACTTCTTTGCAAACATGTATAGCTACGCTGATTCAGAGCTGGCTAATACTGGACGAATACCAATACTATTTGAGATTACAACGTTGCTAACTAGTGTGGCTTTCTTTGTGTATTTTCCAATGTTAGCCACTATCATATTTGGTGTACAAATGTTGGAAAACTTCTTTAGTTTGAAGTCAAACCAATACTACTATTTAAAACCCACAATGCACGCATATTGGTCAGGTGTTAATACTCTTATAAACATTATAGCAACTAATTTAGATCTGCTAGTACCACAACTAACTGATAAGAAATCCCAGCAGATGGCTACACCTTATATAGTTCCTCAGAGCTATTTAACAGCACTTCATACTGCATTACCTGAGATATTCAACTCTGAGTACGGTATAGATGCATATGCTATTGCTAATAAAGCACAGCGAATGGCCAACATGGCGTGGAACTATCAGTATCAGTCATACAACAAATTAAATCCTGTAAAGAAACTTACAGGCTATGTAGGACCACCAGGGACTCCAGCAGGCCAGCACACTACTTATTCAGAACTATTAAACTGGATGGAGATTGGAGATTATTCCTTAGGTTCTGCAAATACTCCAGTTCCACAAACTGCAGGTAATCATAACTTACAGAAAAGTAAAGCTGGTCATCTACATGACTTCTATAGCTATCTTAGCTTAGTTGCCGATACTCCTTATTATAAGTCAGCCTCTAAAGGTACAGGAGCTCACGGACAGCCATCTAGTGAGACAATATTTTTGGTAGATCATAAAACTGGTCAAGCAAGAACAGCCGCAGCTGCTAAGAAAGACATTGATTCTGTAGGTAATATGCTTGAAGCAGAATTCGACGACGGCAGCATGTTTGCTACCTTTAGAGTAAACTTTACAGGACAAGGAACTCTATCATATTCTCACAGCGTAGGTCAACCAGGTATAGCGTCTGTTATTAACTCATATGCATCCAATATTCGTTCGAAGGAATTTGATTTCGAAGGTGGTAATATAGGCGGCATAGTTCAAGATCCTATAGATTGGCTAAAGACTCAGACTAAAGCAATAGCTAACGGTGTATTAAAAGGCAGCAGTATAGACGGTATGGTTAACTTACTGCTAGGTAATGTGCGCGTGGAGATACCAGATTACTGGGAGGATGCATCCGTTAGTTTTCCCACCAGTAATTACGAGATGGATCTAGTTAGTCCATACGGTAATGTCATTTCACAAATACAGAATATATATCTACCATTGTCTATGATAATGGCGGGATCACTACCGCTAGCCACAGGTAAGAGTTCGTATACATCGCCGTTTATATGCCAGCTTTACGATCGTGGTCATAATCAGATGCAGTTAGGTATAATAGATTCTGTTAGTATAGACTATGGAACTACTAACCTTCCGTATACGCGATGGGGAAGACCACTAGGAGTTAAGGTATCATTTAGTGTTGTTAACTTAACCAAGATAATGTCCATACCTTTAGCAGCAGGTACTTTATGGGGAACTGGCCATGGTTTCTTTACAAACATCAATCAAGATAGCCCTCTTGGTAATTTCTTGGCAATTATAACAGGCCGTGATATATATAGTCAAATATATGTATTACCAAGAGCAAAATTGAGATTAGCTACAGCTATGAAGAATATATATTCCTTCACTCAGCCAGCACGTTGGATGAGTTATTTAAACCAAAACATCAATAGTGGTGTACTAAGCTGGATGGTATTGCCGGCGGCATTTGCAGCTATGCAGCCTGGTCTTTCAACTCCGTCCCAGCAATTAAGTCCATTCGCAACTACTAATAGCGGAGTATTGCCTGTTGGTTAAGACTAAGGCATAATAGGATACACGGCTAATTAGCCGTGTATCTATATATGACAAAATTACATAACTTGAGAAACCGCCTGCATAGCCATATACATGTGATCGTTAGCAGATAGTTGAGCTGGTGATGCTGTTGGGTTGCTTACAATAGAAGCTATATCTACAGACTTATTTAGTGTTCTACTTCTGTAGGCCGACACTATACTGGAGTTGGTAGTACCTACACTGGATGCTGACTGTGAACTAGCAGCAGCGTAAATCGTGGAGGTTAATGAGCTAGATGATGGACTAGAAGAAGATGAACCGCCCAATACACCATTAGCAGCACTCACATTACTTTGATAGCTAGACTGAGTAGGACTAGATTGTGGCGATGATCCTGTTGTTGGCGTTGAGCTTATTGTGGTGTACCCTGTATTGGTTTGCACGGACATGTTAGCAGTAACAGGAGTTCCGCTAGAGGAAGATGAACTACCCAATACATTGTTTGCAGCGCTAGAGCTATTTTGATAACTAGATTGCCCTGTAGAGAGGCCACTACCTGTGGTCCCGCTTCCATTAAACATACTGCTACCTATACCAACGTTGGTAGCAGTTGTAGAAGATGAACCACCCAGCACGTTATTTGCAGCATTCAGATTTTGTTGATAAAGAGGATTCAGCATGCTAGAACTGCTTCCTGTATTATTATTCTGGGTTCCAAGTATACTACCTAATGGCGTTCTAGTTACAGAAGATAAAGATGAATTAACTAATGATGGCTTACTAAGAGTACCTTTCATAGTTGTTTGAAGCAAACTAGATGGTGACGGAGTGCTTCCTAATAAATTAGAGATATTAGGTATTGCTGTGCCTCCAATATTTCCAGTCAAAGCATTGGGATTATAAGCAGTGAGTACACTATCGTACGTGTCAGCAACACCGGTTAAGTTCTGACTAATTGGAGACAGACCATTATTATAAGATTGAGATATCAAACTCGCAGCATTTGGTATTGATGAACTAATTGACCCTACTGCAGGTGATGTACTTAAATCGGATATTAGACCAAAACTCTGGTTCTGTGTTCCATATTGAAACAAGGTAGATCCAGCAGCGTTAGTAGCTGTAGGGTTATTAATAGTATTGGCAAGTGGACTGAATACACCCATTATGCCAGCCTGCGTAGATGTTTCAGTAAGACCTACTAATGCTCTGTAATCATTACATGTATTAGGGGCTCCAAACTGACTTGGATTACCTACAATAGAACCTAATAAACCAGACAAAGCACCGACGCATCCAAAACCACCATTATTACCAAAGTTACCTAGACCGTTGCTATTGAAATTACAACCCTGATTTAAATTATTAAGTAGTTGATTTAGACATTGCGACGAAAATGAACTTAACCCATAAGAAGCGTTTTGACCAAGACCGCTTATAATGCTTGTAGCACTATTAGCCACTTGAGTGGCTGGAGCCAGTATTAAAGACCCAACACCGCTAGATCCAAGATTTGTTCCTTGTGAAAAAACATTACCAGATGAATTGTTAACATTGCTAAGGGCGCTAGTAAGAGCTCCGCTATATGAGGTTGTCGAAGGAGTTAATGATGAGTTACTACAAGACAATCCATTAATCAATGAACCAATATCAGACACTACACCATTAATTCCATTGCCTACAGCCGAAAGAGCTCCCCCAACAATACTTTCAGCACTGGTAATCATATTACCTACTGATGACAACGCACTCGATACTGAATTCTCCACACTACAAAGAGTACTACTAAGACTACTTAAAGCACCAGATGTTGAGCTATATGGCTGATTCAATATTACTGGACTAGTAATAGCAGTAAAACCAGAAACAGGTAAATTAGTTTGCTCATTTAAAAACTTATACGGCTTAGCTGTAATTGCCATATCACACCTCCTACTGATCCTACTGACAAAAAAAAAAAAAAAAAAAAAATACATACCCAGAGCTTAGGCCTGGGTATGTTCAGGTTGTATAAGGCTGCTTCTGGTGTATTATGCTTTTAGTCTGCAATAGATGCCAGATTAGACTATTCTGGTAAATCAGTTACAGACACATCATCATCGCCATCGGCAGCAAGTTCTGCAGCACGATCCTTCTGTTTTGGAGTATGCGCGTTATCCGGCATTAGCGCCGCATAAATGTCGCTAACAGGCTCCGACATAAGGAAAGTAAAATCTGGATCTCTATCTTCTTTTAATGCCTTCTCGATTTCATTAAATCCAGGCATTAGCCAATTTATAGAGCTAGCGCGAATAGGCAAACCACTCTCTCGAAATATATAGTACATATCGAGAGGAAGATCGTTATTCTTAAATCTTTCCATCATTTGCCTATTGGAGGCCAGCTTATACCAAATTGAGTCCATGATCACAGCATAGAAATTCGGAATGTGCGCACTGTGTAGCCTACGAGCATACTTCCTGGCAGTAATCGGAGGCATTGAACGAAGTCTATCATCGCGCTCTTCATTACGAATATAATGCCAGAAAGACTCGATGCTATTAAACGGACCAAAGATTGGATGCATAAAAGCTACAGGGGACCCTGGAGCCAAGAACTTACCTAACTTAGTTCTTCCCGACTCCCAGATATTAAGATGGTCAACACCATCTATTTTACGTATGCTTAATGGCGGGAGTTCCACATCTATTAGCCGTGCATTAGAACGATTGCGCGGATAGTGTTTTTCTAATTGGTTCCTGATACTTTCACTAGACATGAAATACTCCTGTAACTATATGTTGTTTGGGTTTTGGTATATCTTCCACACTATAAATACCTACTGAAACTTTTTTTACTTTGCTGGTAATATTGGCTCTGGTAGATTTGCATACAGCAATATCAAATATAACCAGACGATCCAGCGATTTGATAGTAATAGGGTTCGTAGAGTAGACGGATCCAAATACAGACCATTATAAATGTCTGTAGGTATAAGAACAGCAGTATCGCCGGTAGGAGCTGGCAGGTCGGCTGCTGAAGTTATTATGATTTCCAATAGATTTGACCATTCATCAGGACCAACCAAGGCCACGTTCATAGAAAATCTATGTGTACAATCTAAAACCATATCCATTAATAACGAATCCCGAAATACTGCATTTGAGAGATTACTCAAAGCAATAATACTAAAGAAGCCGTACACTGTTTGGCCTTTTAACCAATATAGATGATCGATGAGCGCGCGAACCTTAGCAGGCCCATCTAAACCAAACTTTACAGTATCCAGAAAATCAGTTACAGACTTCTCTAGTAACTCAGTTAATTTCTTCTGTTTTATCATCGTTATCTTCCCTTGAACGAAGACTCACTGGCGGTTGCAGAATTTGCACTGTCTTACTATGTACAGTTACCTTTCCATTTTCATGGTGGGCGTGAATCGTAACTTGAAACTTCCATATATGAAGAAACTTCAAACCCTTACAAAACACTTTCCAGGTAACTGAATCACCTAGTAGTTCTCTTTTTAGGTTACCTCTTTGTGATGACTTATCTTTATTACCTTCAGTTTGAAGGTTTCTTCCTACATATTCGCTCAGTAAAGCATCGAAGCGGCCCCAGTTAACACCCAGATCTAATAGTATTGATCTAAAGAGACTAGCTAATACTGAATCAGCGCCACCACTGTTTAAAGGAGGTGCTATGTCTTTTCTGTCTTCTGTATCCATCTTGTACAGCCTCGCTATATATAGAGAGCTGTTGAATAATTTCCTCTAGATTACTATCTATATATCTGAGGATTCGTATATTGTAAGATGCCGGAAATTGATTTACATTTCTTTTATTCTCCTCTATGTATAACCATATATCGTGAACATTGTCGATAAATTCTTTTGTTTCTAAAACAGAATCTATCATCATGCCAGAATTGTTAGTAAAGAATAAATACAAAGGTATGTGTACTTTAGCCATTCCTTTATATTTGTTTTCTAACTCATTATTTTCGTGTAATAATTTATTGATTAGGCGCAATTCTTGGTTATATTGAGTTATGCTATGATAAATGGCTGGGATACTTCGAAGTTGATGACGAGCACCATATATGTCAGAGAGTGTATCTATCAATATCTCTCTGGCCTCATATTCTGCTTCCATACTACTAAATGGAAACAACCGTGATAGTAGCATGGACTCCCTCATTAGTAATATGTGATCTAAATAGGAATGATATCATGTCGACCAATAATTTGTTTACCGAGAAAGAAGTCCTGCTACTTGATTATAGCATAACAACGCGAGAACAGATCATTAGGTCTCTAGTTGCTGATGGTAAAGCTCCAGAGAAATCCTCAGATAAAGTTCTGTTAACTCAATTGCTGGATGGTATGGATAGAGCTATCCACACAAAAGCTAAGTTAAAGATAGACTCCTCTACCACGCAGCAGCAGGAACAGACAACCGCGATGCTCGGAGAGCTATTGCGTAGAATCGATCCAAAGGATTATGTATCTCATAATCATGCAGTTAATAGTAACAGAGACATACCAAGCACCATCATAGTCACAGATAGATTACCTGGAGAAATGGATATTGCACCAGCACAATTAACATATGAAACGTTCATAACTGATGCATCTTAATCTGAGTAGCCAGTTATCTCCATCTCATTTTCAACACTACCGTCAGGCGAGTCATCTTCAGATGGCTCGTCTGATATTGTGCCCCCTAATAATATTTCCAAATGGCTAATAGGCATACTGAATACACTAGTCTTTACTACCTTAAGACTAATAAATGGTTTAGCTAGAAACTCTAATGCCTCAAATGGAGTCATTTTGTGTTTTTGTAATTTCTTTTGGTCTTGTGGTCCTGGCATGTGGTTGAAATAAATTGATGGTACTAATAAGCCAACCTCAGTGCATGGACACTTTTCTAAAGCCTTTGATTCTGAATGTATCTCTAACCAATCTTTATACTCATACATAAGAACTAAAGAAATATTATCATTAATAAACTTTGGTGTTAATTCAGCAATCGGGGTGTTGATAAATTCGATAATGGCCTTATTATCACTATAATGAACAATGCTCTTATGTAGCTGTTCTTGTTCATTCTTATTTAGTTTATAGGGGGCTGTGTTTATTAGTATTTTAGGTATAAAATGAAACGGCGAGTTATAGTTATTCTTAATTGTTCCTAGAATGAACTCTTGTATGAATTCTACCATACGCGTCATTGGGCTACTGGCTAATACCAGCTTATTTCTTCTGTGGTAGAACCCATAGAACTCTTCTGGACTTAGAGTTTCAAAGCGATCTTCCAGTCTATTAAAGTAAGAATCTCCAGCAGTGATGACCCTAGTACATAAGTCACGATCTA
>JAEHJW020008648.1_pt1 | contig 30333 bp, 34 predicted proteins | sample 9271431 | NCBI WGS metagenome assembly JAEHJW02 | reverse complement strand
CACCGATGAGGATGCGGTACCCGAAGTCCAGGAAACTCCGATCTCCAAAACCGGAGATATCTGGATCGTGGGTGAGCATAAAGTGCTCTGTGGCGATGCCACCAAAGCTGGGGACTATAAGAAATTACTCGGTGACGAACTGGTGGACATGACCTTCACTGACCCACCCTACAATGTGAACTATGCCAACACCGCCAAGGACAAGATGCGTGGCAAGAACCGCCCTATCTTGAACGATAATCTGGGCGAGAATTTCCAGGCATTTCTGGAATCTGCCTGCCAGAACATCCTGAATCTCACCAAAGGCGCGGTTTACATCGCCATGAGTTCCTCAGAACTCGATACCCTGCAGTCGGCATTCCGGGCAGCAGGCGGCAAATGGTCAACCTTCGTGATCTGGGCCAAAAACACCTTCACACTGGGTCGTGCCGATTATCAGCGGCAATACGAACCAATTTTGTATGGATGGAAGGACGGTGCCGATCACTACTGGTGCGGCGCCCGTGATCAGGGTGATGTGTGGCAGATCAAGAAACCCCAAAAGAACGACCTTCATCCGACGATGAAGCCAGTGGAACTGGTGGAACGGGCCGTGAGAAACAGCAGCAAGACCCGCGATCTGGTATTGGATCCCTTCGGCGGATCAGGCACTACCTTGATCGCCTGCGAGAAATCCGGGCGTCGGGCTCGGCTGATCGAACTCGATCCCAAGTATGTGGATGTGATTATTCGGCGTTGGCAGGAGTTCACCGGAAAAAATGCCACCCGCGAGTTCGACGGTCTGAGGTTCGACGCGCGGAGCAGCGAGAGCGAAGGTGCATGCAGAGAATAGCCACCCATTTCGTGAGATGGCGTGCAACGAGTACTTGTCCACCCAACGATTTCATCTCATAATTACCGCACAAAATGATCAAGTAATTGTAGACATGCGCCTGATTTTCAGCCGAAAAGGCTTTGACTCTCAATATGGAGGGGTACCCAGTCCGATCTTGCCCGACGGACGGATGATTTCTTTGCCGATCCCATCGTCCGACTCATTATGTCTCGGTGAGTTGAAAACTGATGGAATTGACCTTGGCGCGCTTGCCGCCGATCTCACACACAATCGCATCAATGCTCAGACTGCTGTCCATATCGACCCGGATCTGCGTGATTCAGCACTTGCGCGCAAACCGGGATGGCGTCCAGCGTTCGGACAAATCGCTGCAGCACAAGGCCACTTGAAGAAGCAATGCGTCGGTCCAGGCGACTTGTTTCTATTCTTCGGTTGGTTCCGAAAGGTAGAGCGAATCGACGGAGTCTGGCGCTACATGCCCGGAAGCCCAGACATTCACACCCTGTTCGGCTGGTTGCAGATCGGCGAAGTGCTCCCAGTGACGAACCGCGTGCAGAATATCGTAAGTTCCCACTCATGGCTGCGCGAACATCCGCACATAGTAACTGCTGACCACTTCAGCAGCATGAACAACACAATCTACGTGGCTGCAGAGTCATTAACCTTAGGGGGCACGAACATGGGGTGCCCTGGTGGTGGCGTATTCGAGCGATTCATTCCGTCATTGCGGCTGACGGCGGCTGACCGGAAACGTTCGTGCTGGAGCATGCCAGCCTGGTTCATCCCTGTCGATGGGCGACCCGCACTGTCATACCATGGGAAACAATCTCGCTGGGTAGAAGATAGCAACTCTGTGTTGTTACAAACGGTGTCCAAGGGGCAAGAGTTTGTCCTCGATTGCGATTACTACCCAGAGGCCACCGAGTGGCTGGCCACATTATTAACTGAATCGCTCCCAGCCCGCATTGCCGAGGTTTTATGACGCCACGCATCTTTCGCTACGTCGTTCGCTATGACCGAGGTTCTGCCCCACGTCCATATGGTGGTGTCTGCACACTCGCCATATGCAAACCAGGCATTCGCAGAGGCGCTGGGATCAACGACTGGATAATCGGATTCCGGAGTTGCGCGCACGATAAGGTCGTGTATGTGATGCAAGTGGCCCAATCCATGTCCCTCAGCAAGTACTGGTGCGATACGCGCTTTTACGATCGTCGGCCCGATGCTGCTTCACCGGTACCTGACAATATTTACCAACCAGGTGAGAACGGTGATCTTGAATGGGTTCAGAACAATGTTCACAACTTTGACGAAAAACCAAGGGACATCAGCGGGCACAATGTGCTGATAGGATCGCGCTTCTGGTACTTTGGTTCCACTAGCCCGAAATTGCCGCCGGAACTCGAACATCTTATTCCCTACGCTAGGGGACATACGGTCCATAAAAAGCGGCAATCTGATGATGTCGAGAAACTTGTATGCTGGCTTGGATCCTGGCCCTGCGGGATCCATGGCACGCCGATCAACGCCAGTCCCGAATTGAAAGGCTGGCTCGCTGCCAAAGAGACCGGTGCGCCAGGTCTAACTCGCGTAACCGCTGCAAGATGCCGGTGCCAATAGCGCTCACGACACTGCTGTTTGGTAGTTTCGGCTTGACACTCATCGTCTGCGAGAAATCCGGCCGTCGGGGGCGGCTGATCGAACTTGATCCGAAATACGTCGACGTGACCGTGCGTCGCTGGCAGGACTGGTCAGGAAAACAAACTATTCTTGCGGCGGATAACTTGGTGTTCGATGTGCTCGCCACTCACGATCGTTGATGTTATTAATTGGCAGCCCATCGGTACGGTTCCGCCGTTGGCAATTTTGGTTTCAACCATCTGAATTTCATCGCACTCACGACCTTGGGATGAAGGACGCTCTCCATTGTTGTTACAAATCTTTCGCGGTTTTTTGCGGTCGAAAAGCGAATTACGATTGGCCAGCATGCAAGCCTGAAATCAGTGATGTTTTTGTTCGCTCTGAATCCATGTTCATTGCTGATACCACTTCGGACCGCGTCAGCAACAACTTTGAAAAGTTTGCCTTTTAGCGTCCTGAGATCAATCTCAAGACTGGCGTTGAAGTGTTTTGGCATTTCAGGCCTCCAGTACCGTTGGTTGTAAAGAGATTCATTGCTCAATCGTCATCGTTTGACGCAGAAACAGCCCTTTCTTGAAGGAAGGGCGACAACACCGATTTGGGAACTGGACGATAGTTCAGCAACACGGCTTCTTCGACAACAGAGAAATAGTCGCCCAGATCGATGACGATGTATCCGATCTCCAAAGCAGCATCAGCAATCCTTTTGACAGTTGTGTCTTCAAGTCTCTTCCTGCCAGCCAATCGTCGTAAGTTTGAACGGGAGATCTTGTAGCGACCTCGATCCTTGCCTCCAAACTCAGACTCGTAAATTTCCGCGAGCTGTTGGACAACATCTTTGGGCGACTTGTTCACGCTCATCTCCAGGCGCATAAAAACTATCCAGAGATCATAATAATGATTTTTTTAGTTTATTACAATATCCCAGGGTCTCTATTTCAATCTCTGGATAGTGAATTTCGCAAGACTGCGTGGTAGATGCGTTCGCCACCTTGTGCTTTGTCTGACACGATGGTCAGTCCCAGCTTCTTCTTGAAGGTCCCGGCAAGGGTGCCGCGCACGGTGTGCTGCAGCCAACCGGTAACGTCCATGATCTGCGCGATGGTGGCGCCTTCTGGACGCTTGAGCATCGCAATCACCTGCGCCTGTTTGCTGCTGTCTCGAGTGCGGGTGGGTTTCTGAACGGGTTCAGTGCTCTGTTCCTCTGCAGCACTGATGGCGGCGTCGAGTTCTGCTGGCGTCATCGGCCCTTTGCGCGGCACACCCAGGGCATTGTAGCCCTCGGCGGCGATAAACCAGTCATCGCCCAGGAGCGTGATCAACGCGCGGTTGAACATGCACTCGATCACTTTCTTGCGCGCGCCGCCCTTGATGTTGTCGGGAAACCAAGTGATCTTGCCGTCGCTGTGGTGGTGAGCATGGGCCAGAATGGCGTGCTGGGCAGGGGTGAGTTGGGTGTTCATGGCGATCTCCGTTATTTGGTTGATGACGATGACATGAACGCTTCATTCCCGGAATCAATCAAGTGTTTTTGCAGGATTATTGATGGATATGGCCACCCGTGCACCAACCCCATGTCGATATCCCGGATGCCCTACCCTGCTCTCCACACCCGGGTATTGCGACAGACATTTGCGTGTGAACCGCCAACAGCAGGATGAGCGTCGAGGATCCGCCACATCGCGCGGTTACGATGCCCGGTGGCGCCGTGCGCGCGCCCTGTTCCTGAGCCTGCATCCGCTGTGCGTCGGGTGCCTGCGCCACGGCAGGACGATTGCCGCCTTGGTCGTTGACCACATCGTTCCGCACCGGGGTAATCGCGATCTATTCTGGAACGAGTCAAACTGGCAAGCGCTCTGCAAGCCTTGTCACGATGCCAAAACCGCCCGCGAGGACGGCGGGTTCGGCAATCCGAGCAACCGGTAGGCCGGTCAAATCCTTGTAACCTTTCCGCACGGGACCGCGCGCCTGCCCAAATTTTTGCGCGTGCAAATTCAAAATGTTTTTTTTGGGGAAAACGACCCGGACTCCGCGCCAGTGCTGAATTTAACGGCTTTTCTGGGGGCGAATAAAAATCAAAAGGATTCTTTAATGGCTGCTGGTGGCAAACGTTACGGTGCGGGACGAAAACCTCTGCCTGTGGCAGTGAAGAAGATCAAGGGAACGCTACAGAAGTGCCGCATCAATCTGCGTGAGCCCCGTCCTTCCGGATTATTGGGGGATCCTCCTGCCTACATGACGGAAACTGCCCAGGAGGCCTGGCGCTATGCCGTATCCAATGCGCCCGCCGGATTGCTGTTCCCTCTGGACGCGGCGGTGTTGGAACGGTGGGCCAATTGTGCCGGGATGTACCGGGAGATCTTGGCAAAGATCAACCAATCCGGAATCGGCGGCATGCTGATCAAGACGCCCAGCGGCGTCCTGCGCCGTTCACCCCTGATGGATGTGATCCGGGATCTGGCTATGGAAATGAAGGGGTATGAGTCGGAGATGGGCTTTACCCCGGCCAGTCGTGGGAGGATGAGCGTTGTGCCGGGCGCAGTCGAGGAGCACAACCCCTGGGATGACATTGCTTGAGCGCGATTATGTCAAAGAGGCCACCCGATATGCGCACGGAGTGATCGGAGGGGACATCGGGGCATGCCGCTGGGTTCAGCGGGCGTGCCAGAGGCAACTGGATGACCTGAAGCGATACAAGGGCAAATCGAGTCCCTTTCGCTTCAATCCGCTGCTCAAAAACAAGGCTGGTCGCAGCTACCGTCCTGCCGATAACATCTGCGCCTTTATCGAGCACTTGCCCCATGTGAAGGGGCCGTTGGCAGGACAGCCCATCCATCTGGAACCCTGGCAGGTGTTCATCTTGTCCACGGTGTTTGGGTGGGTAAAACCAACAGGCCGCCGCCGCTTTCGACGCTCCTACATCGAGGTCCCGCGCGGTAATGCCAAATCCACCCTATCCTCGGCAGTGGGACTGTATATGCTGGCGGCCGATAATGAAGGTGGTGCCGAGGTGTATTCTTTGGCCACCACCCGCGATCAGGCGAGAATCGTGTTTGGCGATGCTCAGACCATGGCGCGCAAAAGTCCGGGTTTTCGAGGTCGATTTAAAGTGACCGTGGGCGCACATAATATCCATGTGCTGGAGTCTGGTTCAAAGTTCGAGGCATTGTCCTCCGAAGGATCAACCCTGGACGGTCTCAACATCCATTTCGGATGCGTGGACGAATTGCACGCTCATAAAACCCGCACCGTCTACGATGTGGTAGAAACTGGCACCGGCAAGCGCGATAACTCGCTCCTCTGGGTCATCACCACTGCCGGGAGCAACCGTGCGGGAATCTGTTACGAGACCCGTACCTTTGTTACCAAACTGCTCGAAGGATTGTTCGAGGATGACTCCCAGTTCGGGATCATCTACGGACTGGATGACACCGATGACTGGACCAGCGAGGAAGCCCTGCTCAAGGCGAACCCAAACTGGGGTATTTCAGTGCGCTCCGAGGTGCTTCTTCCCTTGCAGGCCAAGGCCATGCAGATGCCCAGTGCCATCAATAACTTCAAGACCAAGCATCTCAACGAGTGGGTCAATGCCGATACCGCGTGGATGGACATGCGCTCGTGGGATGCCTGTGCGGATCCCTCTCTCAATGAGGATGAGTTTATTGGCGAGGAGTGCTATGTGGCGCTGGATCTGGCGAGCAAGGTGGATATCGCTGCTAAGGCCAAGCTGTTTCAACGCGATGGCAAGTTTTATGTCTTCCTGAACTACTATCTGCCTGAATCTGCTGCAGACGATGGCCGCAACAGCCAGTATTCCGGGTGGGCACGGCAGGGATTACTGACCCTCACTCCGGGCAATGTGACGGATTTCGATCAGATCGAAGCAGAATTGGTGGCAGATGCCAGCCGGTTCCAGATCGTGGAGGTGCCCTTTGACCCCTTTCAGGCGACCCAACTGTCCAGCCACATGCTGGCAGAAGGCTTACCCATGGTGGAAATGCGTCCCACAGTGCTCAATTTCTCTGAACCCATGAAACAACTGGAGGCGCTGGTGCTGCAGAAGCGATTTGTTCACAACGGCGATCCGATTCTGGCCTGGATGATCTCCAATGTGGTCTGCCACCGCGACCAGAAGGACAACATCTACCCAAGAAAAGAGCGCGAGGAGAACAAGATCGATGGGGTGGTGGCGCTGATCATGGCCCTGGGGCGTCAGATGGTGCCGAGTGACAATCAAACGCCTATTCTTGGCTCAGATTACCAGTTGATGGTGGTGTAAATGGGGATCCGCTCATGGCTCTCGAGTTTCAAGGCCAATTCTGACCGCTCGCCTTGGGGCAACTTTTGGTTCGAGCCGGTGGGCGTGCATACCACGGCAGGCATACGGGTCACAGCGGACAATGCCCTGCAACTCTCGGCGGTGTTTGCCTGCGTGCGCATCATTTCGAGCCAGTTCGCAAGCCTGCCCTTTCGCCTGTACCAGAACCGGCCTGATGGCGGGAAAGATCGTGTCACAAATCACCCCGTCTATCGATTGCTCGCAAAGCGCCCCAACCAATATCAGAACGCCTTCGAGTGGCGCGAGATGATGGCCGGCCACCTGGTGCTCAGGGGCAATGCCTTCAACCAGATCGTGGCCAACCGCCAAGGCGAGATCACGGGACTGATTCCCCTGCACCCGGATCGGGTCACCATCGATCTCCTGTCGAACGGGGATTATCGCTACCGATACAGCACGCTCACCGGGACGGAGCAGATTTACCCGCGTGGCCAGATCTGGCACCTGCGCGGGCTCTCCTCCGACGGCATCATCGGACTCTCCCCCATCGCGCTGGCGCGCAGTGCCATGGGCGGTGCCCTGGCGGCCCAGGATTATGGCTCGCGCTTCTTTGCCAACGATGCCAAGCCGCTGTCCGGTTATATCGAATACCCCGGCTCCTTCAAGGACAAGATGGCCCGCGATCAATTCCGGGAGTCACTGCAGGAAGCCCAGACGGGAGCGAACCGCGGCAAGATCGCGGTGTTCGAGTTCGGGATGAAGTATCACCAGTTGGGGCTCACCAACGAGGATGCCCAGTTTCTGGAAACCCGCAAGTTTCAGGTAAATGACATCGCCCGCTGGTTTGGGGTGCCTCCCCACAAGATCGGGGATCTGGATCGATCCACCAACAACAACATCGAGCAGCAGGCCCAGGAGTTCGTGCAGGAATGCCTGGGTCCCATGGCTGAGCGCTGGGAAGCCAGCATCGAAGCCGAATTGCTGCTGGATGATGACGATCTGGAAGCGGAATTCCTGTTCTCGCAATTGCTGCGCGGAGATTCGGAAGCCCGGGCCCAGTATTACAACGCCGGCATCAACGCAGGCTGGCTCACCCGCAACGAAGCGCGGCTCAGCGAGAACCTGAACCCGCTCCCCGGTCTTGATCACCCCCTGCGGCCCTTGAACATGGCCGAGGAATCGGGCGACGACCAACCCTCGAAACTGGCCATCACAGGACGACCACGATGAAACGCTCCCTTTTGCTTGCTCAGATCATGAGCACCCCCTGGGCCTTGATGCCGGAAACCCTGAATGCCATGGCAGGTATCCTGCGCCGCTGGCGAGTGGGCGATCCGATCCCCGCCGCAACGCTTCAACACATCGAAGCGGACCAGGGCGTGCGTGCCGCCAGGAAAGCCGCCAACACCCAGGCGGGAAGCGGCCAGATTGCCGTGCTCCCCCTCTATGGAATCATCACCCAGCGGGGGAACATGGTGGATGCCTTGAGCGGTCCGGGCAGTTGCTCCACCCAGCAGTTCGCCGCCTCCTTGACTGATGCCTTGAATGACCCTGCGGTGGAACAGATCCTGATCGATATCGACTCTCCGGGCGGGAGCGTCTATGGCGTGGAAGAACTGGCCACCCAGATTCTGGTGGCTCGGGGGCAGAAGCCCGTCATTGCCGTCGCCAATAGTCTTGCTGCATCCGCAGCCTACTGGATCGGGTCTGCTGCCAGTGAGTTTTATTGCACGCCCGGCGGCGAGGTGGGCAGCATCGGGGTGTGGCAGGCCCATGAGGACATTTCCGATGCGCTCAAGTACGAGGGCATCGATGTGACGCTGATCTCGGCTGGCAAATTCAAGGTGGAGGGCAATCCTTACGAGCCTCTCACAGCAGAGGCAACCGCTTTCCTGCAATCGCGGGTGGATGATTATTACAATGCTTTTGTGACGGCGGTCGCGCAAGCCCGTGGGGTCCCCACGGATGCGGTCACCGAGGGCATGGGCCAGGGACGGGTGATGGGAGCATCAGCGGCACTCAGCCTGAACATGATCGACGGCATCCTGACCTTTGATCAGGTCGTCAGTCTGATGCAATCCCGGATAAAACCGAAGGCCTCTCGTTTGTCTCAAGCCAGGAACTCATTGGCGCTGATGTTATGAACTTCGTGTTTTCCAGTACCCGATCGAGTTTAACGGTTGCCAGCCATATCAGTCCCTGTCTCTCAATGAGAGAGACTTAGAATACCTGCAACCAGTAGCACAAAACCCGCAATGGCGAGAAAACCTACGATGAACAGAAGGCAACCCTGACCAATGAATTTCCTGACCACAGGAATCATGATAATGGCACCAACCAGAATACACAGCAGAATGAACCACATGCCCTATTTCCGCCTTGTTATTCTAGAACATCCTGACATCAGTTTGCCCTATTACTGCGGGTTGATATAAGTGGGCATCTGACCGGGGGGGGTGACGGTATAACCGCCTCCCGGGTTGGGTGTTGCATAGGTGGGCATCTGTCCGGGGGTTTGAGTCACATAACCCCCGCCAGGGGTCAGTGTTGTGTAGGAAGGCATCTGCCCGGGGGGCATGGTGACATATCCACCACCGGGCGTGGGATTTACATATGTCGGCATTTGTCCAGGAGATTGAATCACATAACCCCCGCCAGTGGTCGCTGTTGTATAGGAAGGCATCTGCCCGGGAGGCATGGTGACATATCCACCACCAGGCGTAGGGTTTACATATGTCGGCATTTGGCCTGGAGTCTGGATTACATAACCCTCCGCATGAACCAGCGGTTCGATCGTGACCAAAAGAAGTAACCAGAAAACTTTCGTCGTCTTCATGTAACCCCCAACCACCGAGTGTTTGAAAAGGGCCAAGCCTTTGTAAATGCTACACCCATTCCAGGTGACGCTCCATCGAGTTTCATCTTGTCCTGACAAGGTCCATTTTGTAAGTCAACCAACCGCCCTCGGGCGGTTTTTTTATGTCTGGAGAATCCCATGAGTAAACAACTGCGCGAGTTACAGGCTCGTAAAACCGCTCTGGTCAAAGAGGCTCGTGCCCTGACGGATCAGGCGACCACAGAAGGACGCGACCTGACCGATGAAGAGGCCAAGGCCTTTGAGGGGTACAAGACCCGTATCGAATCCCTGAACGCCGCCATCGAGCGTGAGCATACCCTGATCGCGGAAGAAGCCCAACTCGGCATCGAATCCGCCCTGCCCTCCATCACCGTCACAGAAAATGTGGCTTCAGACCCCAAGGGCGGGTTCAAGAATTTCGGAGAATATGCCTATGCCGTACATCAGGCAGGATTGCCCGGTTTGCCCGTGGATGTGCGTCTTTCCATGCTGCGCAATGCAGCGGCGCCTGGCCTCTATGGTAGCGAGAGCGCCGGTGCCGACGGGGGGTTTCTCATCCCCCCACAATTTGCCAAGGATATCTTCCAACTGTCCCTCGATGACGAGGCGTTTTTGCCTCTGACCGACAACATCGAGGTCAGCGGTAACTCCCTGGTGCTGCCCAAGGACGAGACCACGCCCTGGGGCACGGATGGAATTACGGTAGCCTGGCAGGGAGAAGGTACGGCTGCCATCCCCAGCAAGCCCAAACTGGGCACGGCGTCGCTACGCCTCAAGAAACTCATGGCTCTGGTGCCCATCACCGACGAACTTCTGTCGGACACCGACGCGCTGACGAGTTATACCCCCAAGAAGGTGGCTTCCCGCATGCAATGGAAGATCAACGAGAGCATCCTCTTCGGAAGTGGCTCCGGGTTGCCTCAGGGCGCCTTGAGCGGCAAGGCCCTGGTCACCATCCCCAAAGATTCGGGCCAGGCCACCAACACCCTCACGCCCACCAATCTTGCCAACATGATCGCGGCATTGCCACCAGGGAGTTTCAAGAAAGCGGTATGGATCGTGAACAACAGTGTGTTGCCAGCACTCTTCACCCTCACCTTGGGGAACTACCCCATCTACCTGCCCCTGGGTGGGGGCGTGGCCGCCTTCCGTGGCTCGCCCTACGGCACACTGCTGGGGCGCCCGGTCTTTGTATCGCAACACGCCGCCGCCTTCTCGTCCCAAGGGGATGTGCTCCTGGTGGACCTGACCTACTACCAGACCATCACCAAGGTCGGCGGCATGGAAACCGCCACCTCCATGCATCTGTACTTCGATGCGGACGCCACGGCCTTTCGCACCATCTTCCGCATGGATGGCCAGCCCAAGATCGCCGCCCCCATCATCCCAGCCAAGGGCAGTGCCAGCCTCTCGCCCTTCGTGCAACTGGCCGCTCGTTAATCGTTCAAGGACAAGATCATGGACATGAATACCAAAGCATCCGAATTTCTGGCACTGCTCGCCAGTATCAACCCTTCATCCCAGGCCGTGGGCTCGCTCACCACCGGCTGGGTGTCGATGTCCAATGTGCGCACCCTGCTGGCGATCATCAGCACCGGCACCCTGGGCGCCTTATCCACCGTGGATGCCAGTCTCAGCCAGGCAATCGACGCCCTAGGGACAGGAGCAAAACCCATTGTTGGCAAAACCATTACCACGCTCACCGGTGCGGGCAGCGTGCAGGCGCTGATCAACCTGCAGGCCCATGAACTGGATGTGGCCAATGGGTATCAGTTCGTGGAACTCACCGTCACGGTAGGCGTTGCTGCCAGCGAAACCGCCGCCTTTCTCCTGGGTGCCTCCACCCGCTATGAACCGGCAAGCGCCTATAATCAGGCTGGCGTCACCCAGATCGTCGGCTGATCCATGCCCCTGCAACTGATCAGTGGACCCGTGGTGGAGCCCGTCTCGCTGCTCGAGGCCAAGGCCCATTTACGGGTAGACATCCCCGATGACGACGCACTGATTTCCGCCCTGATCACAGCGGCCAGACATTATGCCGAGACGCTCACCCGCCGGGCATTCATCGCACAAAGCTGGAAACTGGTGCTCGATTCCTTTCCGGGGCCCACCCTGATCGGCATCCCCTGGGGAAAGCCGTTCACCCTGCCCGGTCACGCCATCATCCTCGAGAAGTCACAGGTCCGTGTGGTCAACGCCATCCAGTATCTGGATATGAATGGCGTCAGTCAGATCATGCCTCCGGCCAATTACACCGTGGACTATACCTCGGAACCGTGCCGGATCACCCCGGTGTTTGGTCAGATATGGCCCATTCCGCTCCCTCAGATCGGCGCCATCGAGGTGGATTTTGCGGCAGGATATGCCGTACCCTTCGTTGCAGATACGGCCAACAGCACTATCTCGATACAGGGACCGTGGTTCCCGACACAACCTTTTGTGCTTTCCAATTCCGGCGGCGCGTTGCCCTCCCCTTTGCAACCTGCCACCAATTACTGGATTCAGTCGATGCCGGTACCAGGGTGGTTCACCCTGACAGCCAATCCGGGGGGAGCGCCCATCACCCTCGCCGACAGTGGCACAGGTACCAACCTGGTGGGCGCCGTACCGGAAGGCATCAAAGCCTGGATCAAGGTACGTATCGGAGCCCTGTATCAGCATCGGGAAGAAATGGCCACGGCAGGCCGCGGTGAAAAAATCGAGCCACTGCCCTTCATGGATCGGCTGCTGGACCCATATAAGGTGGTGTTCTGATGGGTATCGTCTCGTCCGGAATTCTCGATCAACGCATCACGATTCAGGCATTGACGGTGGTACGCGGTGCACTGGGAGGCCACGACGAGACCTGGTCGACACTGGCCACCGTCTGGGCTCAGACACTCGACATGACCGGGCGTGAGATCTTTCAGGCCAAGGCCATGGGGAGTAGTTCGACGATGCTCGTAACCATTCGCTATCGTTCCGATGTCAAAGCCAGTCAACGCGTCTTGTTCTCGGATGGATCCATGGCCCGGATCGAGTGGATTCGCCATGTCACCCGCAAGGAAAGGCTGGAACTCTACTGCCTGATACTCGATGACTGATATCGAAGTCAAAGGACTCTCCGAATTGCAGAAACTGCTCGATGAACTCCCGGCACGTATTGAGGCTAATGTAGTACGTGGGGGATTGCGCGCTGCCGCCAAGGTGATCCGCGATGAGGCCCGTCGCTTATGCCCGGTGGGCGATGCGAGCAACCTGCCCAAGGGACATAAACCGGGTGCGCTGCGCGATTCCATTCGGGTGTCGGTGTCATCCCGCCACGGCACCGTAACAGCCAGCGTCAAGGCCGGCGGCAAGAACCATGTCTACTATGCCCACATGGTGGAGTTTGGCACGGCGCGCCATCTGATCAAGCCCAAGCGCCGCAAGAGCCTGTTCATCGCCGGACTGTTCAAAGAGGTCATCGATCATCCGGGCGCCGGCAAAGAGCCCTTCATGCGCCCGGCGCTTGACGACAAGGTGGATGAGGCCATCACCACCTTTGCCAAATATATAAAGAATCGTCTGGAGACGGAGGTCAAGAAATGAAAGCCGAACAGGCAATCTATGCCCTGCTCGATGCCTCACCTGCTCTGGCAACCCTGGTGGGAAATCGGATTTATCTCGACACCCGACCCGAAGCCGATCCGCTGCCTGCCGTGGTCTATGAATTGATCTCGGATCGCCAGAACAATACCCGGGTGGGTGAACCGGAGACCGCTGTGGCACGGATTCAGGTCAACTCTCTGGGTCAGATGGCCGAAGATGCCGCCAATGTGCGCAGAGCCGTGCGACTTTCCTGTCACAACCAAGCCGGTGTCTTGGGTGGGGTCACGGTACTGGCCTGCATTCAGGCTGGCGCCGGTGCCGACTCCTACGACGAACTGGTGAACATCTACATGAAACCCATGGATTTTACGGTCCATTACCTGCGCTGACAGCACGACAGAAATAACCCCCTGGGCCGCGCTTGCGGCCATTTTTTTGGAGAAGCGCCCATGATTACCTTTGGCTCCGGATACCTCTACGGAATCAGCAGCAACACAAATTCCACCCCACGCAAATTCGGCACCCTGCAGGATGTCACCTTCGATTTCACCTTCACCACCAAGGAACTCTACGGCCAGCAGAGTTTTGCGGTGGACGTGCGGCGCGGGGAAGGCAAGTTCACCGGCAAGTCCAAATTCGCCAACATCAGCGGCGGCCTGGTCAACGACATCTTCTTTGGTCAGAGTGCCACTCCCGGCCTCATTCTCTCCGCCATCGGAGAACCCGGCAGCATTCCGGCGGCAACCCCTTATACGGTGACGGTGGTCAACGCCGCCACCTTCGACACCGATCTGGGCGTGTGGTCTATGCCACCAATGGAATCCCCTTCACCAAGGTGGCCTCCAGCCCTGCCACGGGCCAGTATGCCGAGGCCAGCGGGGTGTATTCATTTTCTGCAGGGGATGCCGGCCTACCGGTGCTGATCGATTACCTCTACACCACGGCTACCGGTGGAACCCGGATTGCACTCACCAACCAGATCATGGGCACGACCCCCACCTTCATGGCCATCTTCACCGCCCATGTGGGTCCCATGGTAGCCACCCTGAAACTCAACCAGTGCACCTCCACCAAACTCGCCTTTGCCACCAAACTCGAGGACTATGCCATCCCGGAAATGGACTTCAGCATCATGGTGGATTCCAGCAACACCCTGGGTGTACTCTCCATTGCAGATTGAGGTGAATCATGATCATTGGTCAAGAAATCAAACTGGGCGAGACCACCTTCGTCTGCCCTCCTGCCCCCTTTGCCTGCGTGCGCAAGTACGAGGACATCTTCAACGGCAAGTCGGATGCCACCCTGAACCAGATGGCCGACATCCTCTTCGCCAGTCTCAAGCGCAATTACCCGGAACTCGAGCAGGAGCAATTCGAGTTCCATAACCTGGACATCGCCAATTTCCGCTCGGCGTTTCAGATCTGTCTCTCGGTCAATCAGCCGCCAGGAATCGAGCCGGGGGAGCCCCATCCGGGGAAGCCATAGATTGGGATGAGATTTACTGCCAGATCATCGACCGCACCGGTTGGAGCTGGGAGTACATCGACACCCGGATGGATATACCCCGGTTTTATGCGCTGAAGCAGTATTGGGCCCGGCACCCACCTCTGCGTGACATGGTCCAGGCCTATCTGGGCATCAAGACCAACACCCCAGCCGTTACATCGAACCCCACAACCAGAACACCGAATTCATCTACCCATAATACCCAAGCGGATCTCGATGCCTTCATCCAGATGTTTCAGGCAGCGGGAGGGCGACGAGGATAACCATGGCATCCAAAATCGGATCTCTCGAGATCGACATCAAGGCCAACATCGCGCGACTGTCTCAGGACATGCAGGCAGCCAAGAATGAAGTCCAAAAGTCCACCCGAGGCATTCAGGCTCATGTGGCCGAAATGCAAAAGAACCTCCAGGAGCACATGGACGGTGTCAAGAAATCCCTCGAGGTGTTCAAAGTCCTGGGCGAATTGGGCGGGTTGACCGAGGTGGGCGCCAAACTGCTGGAACTGGGCAAGGCAGCGGCGGAATATGGCGATGAAATCGAGCACGCATCCCGCAAGACCGGGATTTCAACCGACACGCTACAGGGGCTCAAATACGCTGCCGCGCAAAGCGATGTGTCGTTCACCCAACTGCAACAGGGGTTGTTTCGGCTCTCCCGTGCCATGGCCTCGGTGGGTCAAGGCAATAAACAGGTGGCCGGAGCCTTTCAATCGGTGGGCTTGAGTGCCTCGGCGCTCAAAAACATGCAGTTGCAGGATGTGCTCATCCAGGTGAGTGATGCCTTCGCCAAGAGCCGGGATGGTGCCGCCAAGACCGCCCTCGCCATGCAACTCTTCGGGCGTGCCGGGGCAGATCTGATTCCCTTTCTGGATCAGGGCTCGCAGAACATCGATGCACTGACAAAGAAGGCTCAGCAATTGGGGCTGGTATTGAATGACCAGGCCATCGCAAAAGATGCCGAGTTCAACGAGAGCCTCAAATCTCTCGGCGCACAACTCAAGATGGCCGCCGTGGGATTCGGCTCCCAACTCACCCCGGCGATCAAAACCATGACCGATGCTCTGGCGCAGAGTCTGAAGCCTGGGGGATTGCTGGCCGATACCCTGAAGGCTTTGGCCGAGGCGCTCAAATATCTGGTGGTGGGATTGAATCTCGCCTGGCAATCGCTCGAAGTGGTCACGGCCGCCATGGCCGGGGCCATCGTGACGGTGGCGGGCGTCATCAACTCCGCCTTGCACCTCGACTGGAACGGCATCAAAGCGGCCTGGAATCGAGGGCTCACCGAGACCCGACTCGCGGTGGACCAACAGGTGGGCTCCATGATGCACACCGTACTGGCTTTCAAGGGAGAACTTGGCTCGGTCGGTGAAGGGGGCGGGAAGAAATCAGCGCCCTTGGGTCAGTTGTCGATGCCGGTGGTAACTGGAAGTTCGCACGGTTCCAAAAGCCAGATGGGGGCGTGGCGCGCCCAATTGACTCAAAAGCAGGATCTGGAAGGGGCCTATCACGAACTCTCCAAGCAGGACGAACTCGCCTTCTGGCAGGCCAAGCTCCTGCTGGCCAAGAAAGGTACGGCAGACTACAACGCCGTTCTGCACGAGGTGGTCACGCTACAACGCCAGATTTACAAAACCCAGGTCTCGGAAGCGCGCACCGCGAGTGCAGAGAAACTGTCGCTCAAGTTGCAGCAACTCAACAGCGAGGCCAATCTCGAGCGCAACCACCTCAAGGAGGTCACCCGGAATAACCAGTTTCTGCTCCAGTCCGGCAAGATCACGAGCGATCAGAAACTGGCTCGTGATCAGGATGTCGCCAATCAGGAATACGCGATTTCCCTGGATTTGCTGGCCAAGAAACTGGAACTCTACCAGGCCGATGCCAAGGCACGCGCCAAGATCGATGACGAGATCGTCAAACTCAACGCCGATCGGGAAGCCCAGATCACCCAGGCAACACAGACGGCGGTGCTGGATAACCAGAAGTCCTACCAGCAGATGTTCTCCCCCATCACATCCGCCTTCGATACCTCCATCAAGGGCATCATCATGGGGACGCAGACCTGGCAGCAGGCATGGCAGCGCAGTCTCGTTTCCATCCTGTCCTCCTTCATCGATACCGGCATCAAGATGGTGAGCACCTGGGCTTCGCAGCAGTTGGCCATGACGCTGGCCACCACGGCGCAAAACGATGTGCGCATGGCCTCCAACCAGATGGCCAGCACTTCGAGCCTGGCCACCAGCGCCCTCACCATCGTCAAATCCATCATGAACAGTGCCTCCGAGACCTTTGCCGGGATCTTCGGGTTTCTCGCCCCCACCATGGGGCCCTATGCCGCCGCGCCTGCCGCCGTGGGAATGGGAGCCGTGGCGGCAGTGGCAGGGTCGGTAGCCTCCAGTGCCGGGGGTGAGTGGAACATTCCCGTAGACCGGCTGCAGTTCGTACACCGGAACGAAACCATCCTGCCCGCCGGGATTGCCGGGGGTCTGCGTTCCCTGGTGGAAGGAGGAGGATCTTCTTCTTCTTCTTCTTCCACCACCCATGTGCACATTCACGCCACCGACTCCCAGAGCGTGGAGCGCCTGTTCAGAAACAATGGCGCGGCGCTGGCCGCGGCGCTCAAGAATCACCTCAGAAACTTCGGGTAGGTCCCCAAATGATCGAACGTCGACAAGTTCCTCTGACCGAGGAAATGCGTGAGCTATTGGTGGCCAGCATTACCGAGGCGGTGCGTGCCGAACTGGAGAGTTTCGGGGTACCGCTGGAAGTACACCGTGACCATCACGAATTTATCAAGAAGGAATTGGAAAACACGGTCCTGCGCCAGCGGCGTCGTGAGCGCATCCAGACCAGCGTGCTGGGTTGGCTCGTGATCACGGTACTGGGTGGCATCGGCACGGCTGCCTATCAACTCTTTACCACCCTCAAGGAGCACTGGAAATGAGTCCGGAAGATTTTATCAACGCCATCAAGGAATCCGCCCTGACCTGTCAGAAGGAAGACGGGATTCCCGCCAGTTTCACCATCGCTCAAGCCGCGCTGGAATCCGGCTGGGGGGAATCGCGTTTGACGCGTGAGTCCAACAACCTCTTCGGCATCAAGGCCGATCCCGGCTGGACAGGCGAGCGCACCCGCATTGCCACCACCGAGTATGTCGCGGGGGTAGCCAGGACGGTGGATGCCTGGTTTCGCAAGTACCCCAACTGGCAAGCCTCGATCCTCGATCACGCGAAGTTCTTGAAGGGTGCGCGCTATGCGACCGCCTTCAAGACGGGCAGTGGCGTCACTTTTGGTTACGCCATCGCGAGCGCGGGCTATGCCACCGATCCCAACTACGGTACCAAGATTGCCCGGGTGATCCACACCCATGGGCTGGAGAGCCTCGATGTCGTGGCATCCGAACCCGCAATTATTCCTCAATCACCTCAGGAGAATGTCATGCAAAAACTGCTCGCGATGTGGAGCGTATTCAAGGTCGGGGAATCCGTCGCCAATCCCACCCTCTGGAAAACCGGCGCCATCACGGTAACCCTGCTCTCCCCCCTGATCCTGAAATTGGGAGATCTGTTCCATGCCTTGGGGTGGACTATTTCAATTTCTGATCAGCAGGCCGGGATGCTGGCCGGCGGCATCGTGGCAGCCACCAATATCGTGGTGCACCTGGTGGCCAATAAGGACATGGGAGTCCAGTAAGTCACAAAAAGGGAACGCGCTGCCCTTTCTGATCAGCGCGAAGTGTAAATTTTAGGAGAAACTCATGAGTCTGATCGATACCCTGGAAACTGATGCCAAATCCGCTCTGGATGCTTTGAAGACCGATTTTGCAGTATTCGAGAGCTGGTTGTCGCAAAATCCCATCGGAGCCCAGATCGTCGCTGATTTCAAGGCGGCTGCTGCGGAACTCAACACCGTGGCGGTTACGGATCTGGAGAATGCGGTGAAGCAGATCGGCATCGCGGTGTTGAAGAGCACCGCGACGGGCAGCGGCGCAGGGGCGGCCATCACCGTCGGCATCGATGCCGCGCGGGCAGCCTTTACCACCTTGGGCCGCGCCATCACGGAAAAAACCATCACCACCTTGGCCACCACCGTGGTCAATGGCGTGAACGCCATCAAAACCGCCTGACATCTCAGGCAGTGCACGCCTTGCAGGGGAGAAATCCCCTGCATCTTCTTTCACCCTTCATGACGAATCATCCCCATGGCACTCATCCTTTGTGACGGCTTCGACAAATATGGTCAGGCCTCCGACGCCAACTTTGATGGTTGGGCAGGAGCGGGCAGCGGAAACTACACGGCGCTGGTGCCAGGTCGCTTCGGGCTACCCGGCAAGGCCTACTTTCTGGGTCAGTATGGTTCTCCATTGACCCGGAATCTGCCAGGGAATTTCTCCACCTTTTATATGGGCGTCGCCGTCAATGGCGGTTTCCAGATCACTTTCAACGATGTCAACAACAACCAGTTCTGGGTGTATGCCGTCAATTCGGTGGTTCAGGTGGGACGGGGCAATTCTCCCAACAACCTGCTCACCCAATCGCTCTCGGGCGCCGTGCCCAGCAGCGGCTGGTACTTCCTGGAAATCGGCGCGACGGTTGGGGCTGCTGGCAGCATCACCGTGAACATCAATGGCAATACCGTGCTCAATGTGTCCGGGATCAACATTCAGACCAGCACCAATGCCAGCATCAACAATGTGCGATTTGATGGAGGGATGCTGATCGATGACCTGTACTTTTGCGACCACACCATCGGACCCGGCACTCATCCCTGCAACACCTTCCTGGGCGACAAGCGGGTCCGCACGGTCTATCCCAGCGCCAATGTGAGCACGGCATTTACGCCGTTGAGCCCCGTATCGGCAGGACAACTGGCCCAAGGCAACGGCAGTAACTGGCAGACCCTCTCGGCCAACAGCCTGATCCTGACACTCCCGGACAATCCCCTGACCAATTTACCCGGTGTCGGCAACGGAAACATGGACGATCCCCTTACCGGGGTGGCCCCGCGCATGGCGCATGACTGCACCCTCACGAGTTTGAGTCTGTACGCTCAGACTAATTACCCGGCGCTCAAGATTCGCCCGGTGATCGCCTCCATCAACCCGGTGAACGGAATGCCCTTGGCCATTCTCTACACCGGTGATGAAAAAATCGGGCTCACTACCGGACAAAACACCCTGACCTTCTCATCCGTGACGGCATCCGTCACCAAAGATGTGACCTACGCGCTGGGATTCATCACCGATACCAGTTTTGCATTCAACACCTTCAGCGTCTATGCCTACGCCAATCCCCTGGCCGCCGTCTACCCGCTCGCCTATGTCTCTCCCCCCACCATCCCAGGCCCACTGCCCACCGGTCCTGCCATCACCAATGACAAACTCAATATCGGCTATACCTATACGCTGACCAACTACGCCGCCGTTTCCGAAGATGGCCTGGATGGAGACACCAGTTTCAACAGCAGTGCCACTGTCGGCGCTACGGATCTCTTTGCCACCAACGCCGGATTGCCGGCGGGAGCCACGGTATACGCCGTGCGACTCAGTGGCGCCTACCGCAAGGATGATGCCGGCACACGCCAGATCGCCAATCTGGTCAAAACCGGAACCGTTCAGTCCGCCGGCGCCACCCAAAATATCGGCACCAGTTACCAGTATCTCAGTGATGTCTTTGCCGTCAACCCGGCCACGGGAGCCAGTTGGCTCACGACGGATGTCAATGCCCTCGAAATCGGTTACCAGGTCATCAGTTGAACCATGGCCAATCGCATCACTCAACTGACCACAGAAATCCTGGAAACCGGGGTACCCTGGGCCCGCATCAGTCAATTCGCCGCAGAAATCGTCGTGGACGACGACCCATCCGCCACCCTGAGCCAGTTGTTGGCGGAAGTTCTGGCGGACGATGACCCCAAGGTTCGCACCTCCCAACTCTGTGCCGAAATCCTCTATGAATTCGCAATGGCCAGGGTCTCCCAGTTTGGTGCCGAAATCCTGGTGGACGACGATCCCACCCCCCATGTCTCCCAACTGGTCGCCGAGGTGCTCTATCAGTACCCAAGTCCCCCCTTCCCGGAATTCACCATGAGCAACCTGATCTTCCCCACACTCCCCGGCCTGCAGTGGAATGTCAAAAAGTCTCCCCAGTTTCAGACCACCATCGTCAAACACACCTCGGGGCGGGAAACCAGGGTATCCAATTACGCCTATCCCCTGTGGAAATGGGAGATGTCCTACGAATTGCTGCGCGAAACCCAGGGATATGCAGAATTGCAGGCCCTGTGCGGGTTCTTTCTGGCACGCTCGGGCAGTTTCGATACCTTCCTGTTCGCCGATCCGGCGGAAAGCAATACCGTATCCGGCTACACGCTGGGGATCGGTGATGGATTCACCACCGAATATCCGATCACCAAATCCTATGCCGGATTCATCGAACCGGTGGGGTATGTGGACATCACCACCCTGCAGGTCATGCTCGATGGGGTGCAGGTATTTGCACCGGCCACCTGGACGCTGGTAACCCCCAACACCCTGCTATTTGCAGTTCCCCCAACCAAGGGAGCCGTGGTGAGCGCCAGTTACACCTGGTACTACCGGGTGCGCTTTGGCGAGGATGTGCAGGACTACAACAATTTCATGTACCAACTCTGGGATCTCAAGAAACTTACCCTGGAAATGGTGAAGCCGTGATGGGAATGAGCGGTTTGAAGACGCTGCTGATAATTGGATATGGTGCTTCGTGCCAAAACGGACATTCGGTAGTGACAAACGAACTTAAAATGCGGCCAAATTATTTGCGCTCTGGAGCAGACCCCTAATTTTCGAGCATTCTGTGGGCTATCCCTTCTTCTCCATTGCAGGATTGGACCCCGTGATGGTTTGTCTAGGAAGTTCACGGTTTGTACACATGCTGAAGGTGCTGTGTGCAGCACGCACCGTCCTTATCTCAACATCAGCATCAGGTTGTTTCCCGATTGCCTCCGCCACATCCACGATTGACAAACTTGAACGCGCTCCGATGATGACCTCGCGTAACTCCATCCCATTGTTAAATGGGTTGTAGTGGATACCGTCTCGCTTATCTTGCAGTCTGACATGCAAACGGCGTTCCTTCTCGTATTTCCAGCCGCTATGCTTAACATACAAGCACTTGTTTAACATAAACTCATCAACTCCCCCAGGCGGCTTGCTAAAATCAATCGTGCTGGGAATTCGCTCAGGCACATATTCGATCTTCTTTAAAGAGGGACCGTCTTCAATCTCGAATCCAAGGCACATCCCTTTGTGTTTATCGCCGTAGTGCGCCCACATCAATGTTGATTGCCAAGACTCCGAAAAACACAGCACGCCATGCCCGCTGGATAGAACCTTAACAACCATTTCTATGCTCGACCGAAAGTCACTGTCAGTCTGCATGAATGGCAGCAGCTCGAAAGGGTCGTTCAAGTCGGCGTACTCGGCGATTTTTAATCGCTTTTCCCATAGCGATTTCATGCCCCACTGCTTCGCGGTGTAGTAGTACAGACGCATATGGAGCCTCCGGTTAATAAAATGGTCACATCTGGTAGGACATGGAAAACCTACCTGACTGTCTTTCGTAAGTAAGCAGGCCCTACCAACACGGCAAAATTAGGAGCATGTAGATCCAGTTTTAATTTGACTGCTTTTGCCGTAACCAACCTGTCCCCGTACTTGTCCCCCCGCTGAATTTCGATTTCCCCCATCAGAAGTCGCTTTGATTGCAGTCATTCCAGCAGTCGATTCCATATCCACAAACCCATAACCCCTCGAGGAGACTCCCATGGCTGGTAAAACCACCACCTGGGCCAACGACCTATTGAAACTCCTGTTTCAGGCCGTGCCCGTCGCCAACATTGCCGACAATGCTACCACCGCCCCACTGACCCTGCTCTACATCAGCCTGCACACCGCGGATCCGGGTGCGGCGGGCGCCCAGAACACCAGTGAAGCCGCCTATACGGGCTATGCCCGGGTAGCCGTGGCGCGCTCGGCCACGGGTTGGACCGTCACCGGCAATAGTGTCAGTCCGGCTTCCACCATTGTCTTCCCTGCCGCCACTGCAGGCTCTGAGACCGAGACCTTCTGGGGCATCGGCACCGCCTCCACCGGCGCCGGTACCCTGCTCTACTCCGGCAGCATCACCCCCAGCATCGTGGTGTCCAATGGCGTGACGCCAGAATTGACCACATCCTCCACCGCCACCGAGTCCTAAGCCATGACCGTCACAGTTTATTCAAGCAAGGATGCCTCCGCCCCTGCCCTGACAGGAATAGCCGGAAGCCTGGTCGCCGTTCTCGATGCCTGCCTCGTCAATGGCTATGGTACCAAGACCGCTGCCGGGTGGACCATCGCCTACACCGGAACCAATCAACGCGTCTATAAAATGAACGCCACAGCAGGAACCGGCAACAGCCTGTTTGTGAATGACGCAGGACCCAGTATCCCCAACGAAGCCGAAATGACCGGCTTTGAATCCCCGACCGGATTGGGAATGGGCTCAGGCCAATTCCCCACCGCCGCCCAAATCAGCATCGGGATCGGTGCTGTCGTTTGCCGTAAAAGCGCTACCAACGACGCCACCGTCAGAAACTGGACACTCATCGCCGACGACACCTGCTTTTACCTGTTCGTCGAAACCGGTGACTTCGCTGCTCCTTTGGCCACCATGCCCTTCATCTTTGGCGACATTTTTTCATACAAGACCTCCGACCCTTACCGGACCGTGATCATCGGCAGAAATACAGCAAACAACAACAGCAACAGTTTCGAGAATTTCGGCACACTCCCCGGAGTCTCATACTCCCCCCTTGCCATCACCCTGGGCGGTCACTTCATGGATCGACACTGGTCTGGGGTGGGCGGCTCCATCCCTGTAGGCAAGCATATCGAGCAAGCAAAACTGTCTGGCCCAATCTATGGGCAAGGCGGTGGTGGATATTCAGGCACCAACCCGATTCCATTGAACAACAGCCCAGTCGTCGGGATCGGCGGGGTTTCTCCCGGACTCGTCACCTTCAACTATCCCAATGGCCCCGACGGGGGACTCTACCTCAGCCCAATCTGGATCCATCACAACGGATCCGTCAGAGGTTACCTCAAAGGGCTCTGGTCGCCCGTCCAGTCCACCCCCCTGAATCACAACGATACCTACACCGGAACCGGAAACCTGGCCGGAAAGTCTTTCCTCTCACAGTCCATCATGATCGGCTCAAACAGCGCCTGGCAAAACAGTTTCATCGGCCAGGTCCATATCGAAACTTCCTCCACCTGGAGTTGATCCATGGCTGTAACCCTCGTCCAGAGTGCCTTCAACCACGGGAACGCCTCCCCAATCTCGATATCCCTCCCGGCGGGCCTGACACCCGGCAATCACATTCTCGTCATCGCCGTCGGCAGAAACTCCTCGGTGAGCGTAAATCCACCGCTGACCCTGGTGGATACCGAACAGGCGACCTTCAACCCCTATCAGGGAACCCAATGCTGGTTTGCCCCCATCACTGCGGGATTGGGACAGGTTTTTTCCTTTTCAGGGTTCAGCGACTGGATCGATCTCGCCGTATTCGAAATCAGCGGAGCCCATGACGATATGAATGTCATGAGCGCCTGGCTCCCCGGTGGATCTACTACTTCCAATACACCCCCGCTCCTCGCCAATGCCGACACCACCAACGGCCTCTCCCTGCTGGCCCTCTCCTGGGACAACCCCATGCCCGCAACGACGACACCCGCCGGATTTACCCTGCTGAGCCCAGCCACCTGGCAAAACACCGGAAATTATCACGACGGCGCCGTCTATCAACTCCCCAATACCACCAACGGCATACAAACCTTTACATTCGGCGGAACCCTGGATGCTCAAGGCGCCGGAATGATCCATGTCCAACTGTGGAGCAGCGCATTCACTCCCTCCCCCATCGGACGCACCGTGTGGGATGCCACGGAACGTGGCTCCATGGCCTGGACCACCGGAAATCTGACTCACGGCGGCGGCTTGACCGCTTTCCCCATAGGCCAGAATGCCAATATCCGTAGCACCCGCAAAATCTCCTCACCGTTGGTCTATTGGGAAATCACCCCCGTCCTGTTATCCGCCCCCATCGTCCTCGGGTTTTGTAATCCGATCTTTAATATCTCCGGGACGGTTCTGTTGGGATCCGATAACAACGGTCTGGCCTATGAACCCGGTGGAGCCGTCATTCTCAACGGCGTGACTCTGACCACCATCCAGCCCTATTCAGCCGGAAATGTCGTCCAGGTTGCCGTGGATATCTCAAATCTTCTGGTGTGGTTCAATGTCAACGGCGGAAACTGGAACAATAACGCCGCCAACAGTCCAGCTTCCGGTGCGGGCGGCATCAGTTTCTCATCGATGAATCAGCCTGTCGGCCTCTACGCTGCTTTCGGCGGGCCCTCGACCAATTCCCCTCAAACCGTGCGGGCAACGTTTTCCGGTCCATTCGTCTATCCTCTCCCTCAGGGATTTGTCAGCCTCGAGGCTACGGCCCCATTGTCGACCGTCAATGTCGGATATCAGGTCACTTCGAGCGAATCTTCCGGCTCGAACGGCCCGAACCAAATTTCCATCATGCCCTCCGCCAACGGCGCCTGGTTCGGAAATCAATCAAAAGTTTTTTCACCTGCAGGAGCCAACACCCAGGTCTCAGGGGTCACCCAGGAATCTGGCGTGGCCGTTTCCGGCAAAATCGTCCGAACCTATGACCGCATCACCGGGGAACTCCTGTATGAAACCACCTCAGCACCCAATACCGGAGCTTTCACTCTTCCAGCCCTGGGGCGCAGTTCCGTTTTGACCATGGCTCTCGACCCCTCGAACTTCAATGCCTTGGTTTGGGATGATGTAACTCCCGTCTGATATGACCCTCTATACTCCCCCACCCGGCAGTTCCACGAACTTCAACTTTACTTCTGGCGGATATTCGCCACCTCTTGGCAATGGCATTGCCTTCTCATTCGGTACTTCCTCTACCGTGTCGTCTTCCTCAGCCACTGGCACTGTCCTGGGTACAGCACTCCTCGCGGGGATCAGTTCTGAAATCGCCCGATCTCGAGGAACCATAACCAGCCAGGCCACCCTCAGTGCCGTGAGTCTCGTCGGCGCTCATGGTACGGTGTCCGGACACGCTCTCCTGCTGGGAGCAGGTGTAACCTCGATGCCCACCACCGGCAGCATTCAGGCACGCTCCACCCTGAACGGATCGGGCCTTGCGCTGAAACCCACCGCTGGCACCATTTCAGGGCAAACGACCCTGACCGGAGTCAGCCAAGCCGGTCACCACGGCACCATTGCCGGGCAAGCCGCCCTCGCCGCAGCAGGGTTGGCGCGGATCTTTGCGGTGGGTACCGGGGCAATCTCATCCCAGGCAATGCTCAATGGGGTGGGGATGGGGGCCAATGCCTTCGCCGCCCTGCTCGCCAGCCGCCAGTTCGTGATGGCGGATCTCTTTACCATCACCCTCGCGCGCACCGGGCAGACGCTGACCTTCACCAACATCGACCGCCCCGTCTGGTGGAACAACGCCTACTATGACCCCTATTCCCTCGCCATCCAGGGCCTGCAATTCAAAAAGTCCGTGGGACTCACGGTAGATGAACAAGCCATCAGCCTCAGCGCCACCCGCGACCTTCTCATCAACGGGCGTCCCTGGTTCGATGAAATCGCCAACGGACTGCTCGATCACGCGGAAATCCGCCGCGAACGAGTATTTGCCCCGGACTGGAACAGCACTCCGGTGGGTTCCGTCATTCTGTTCGACGGCATCGTCTCCACCATCGACTCCCTCACCACCACCCAGTGCCAGTTAAAAGTCAAGAGTTACCTCTCCCTGCTCAATCAACCCATGCCGCGCAACAGTTGGCAGACTTCCTGCCTGCATACCCTGTTCGATGCAGGATGCACCCTCTCCAAGTCGGCTTATCAGGTCACCGGACAGGTAGGGGCAGGCTCCACGCTCGATACCCTCAACTGGAACGGCGCCACCTCGGGCTATTACTGGCAGGGCACCATTACTTTCACCTCCGGCCCCAATACCGGGCTCTCACGCACCATCAAACTCGCCACCGGCAGCCAGTTGATGTTTCATCTGCCGCTCCCCTGGATGCCGCTGACCGGAGATTCATTCTTCGCCTACCCCGGCTGTGACAAGACTTATCAAACCTGCAAGAACCGTTTTAATAATACGGCCAACAACCGCTCGTATCCTTTCATTCCAACCCCTACCATCGCCCTATGACCCCTGATCAACGACATGCCATCGTGCTCGAAGCCCAAAGTTGGGTCGGCACCCCCTATCACCACTGTGCCGACGTCAAAGGCCATGGCGTGGATTGCGCCATGTTCCTCTCCCGCGTCTACAGTACCGTCGGCGTCATTCCCTTCATCGATCCCCGCCCCTATCCGCCAGACTGGCACCTGCATCGCAGCGATGAGCGCTACCTGCAAACCATCATTCCCTACGCTCAGGAGATTTTTACGCCCCCGGAACCCGGGGATTTCCTGCTCTTTCGCTACGGCCGCACCTTCAGCCATTCCGCCATCGTGATCAAAGGCAGCACCGTCATTCACGCCCACGCCCAGGAACGTGCCGTGGTATGGGGGGATTTGCTCCTCTCACCCCTGAAGGATCGGCCCTTTCGTTCCTTCACCCCCAAGGAGTAAACGATGGGCGGACTATTGGGACATCCAGCGACCGGCAATTCCACTCAGCCCAATTACACCCAACTCAATGTCCAGACTTCCGCCACAGGGCTTCCCATCCCCATCCTTTATGGCGCCCAGAAAGTCAGCGGCAACCTGCTCTGGTATGGGGACTTCGCCAAGCACCCCGTGGGGGGCAAAGGCGGCGGCAAGGGAGGCGGTAAAGGCAATGGTCAGAACACCTACTCCGCCTCCGTGATCGTGGGCCTGGGCGAAGGCGTGGTGACACCCGCCGTGGCCAACCTGATTTTTACGAACTACGGGATTCAGTCCAGCGGGGTAAACAGCTCCCTATTCACTGATCTGCAAACAGCCTATGGGGTTGCCACGATTTATGGCACCTCCCCATCCAGTGCAGGATCGGGCACCGTCTGGCTCAATAAGGGAGTGACCAACCTCGCCAATCTGGGTGCAGCCCTGCTGGAAGGCAATCCCGGTCAAGCGCCCTGGCCCTATCTGGCCTCCGTCCACCCTGATCAGGCGATGAATTATCCCGGTACGGCCTACATGGCCATCGCCAATCTGGATCTGGGCGCCTCACCCGATCTACCCGTGATGTGGCTCGAGTGTTTCGGAAACCTCAACAGCACCTGCACGGCCGGTACCCCGGATGCCGATCCGGCACAGGTCATCTACGACTTTCTGACCAACCCTCTGTACGGAGCGGGATTCCCGAAATCGAAGATCGACCTGAACAGCCTCGTGCTCGCCCAGAACAGCTACCAGAAATATGTGGGGGCCTTGGGCGTGGGGTTTAGCGTTTTCATGAACCAGCGCCGTCCGGCCATCGATTCCCTCAAGGAATGGCTACAAGCCACCAATACCGCCGCCTTCTGGGCTGATGGCGTGCTCAAGTTCATCCCCTATGGCGACATGAGTTTCTCGGGGTACGGAGTCACCTATGCGGCCAACACCCAGATCAAGGCCTTTCTCACCGATGACGACTTTGTGGATGCGGGACACGGGGACTACCTCAAGATCAGCCGCTCCGACCCCCTGGATGCGTTCAATGACTGGAAGATCGAGATCAAGGATCGTGCCTACGACTACAACGCCAATACCATCGAAACCAAGGATCAGGCCAGCATCGATGCCCTGGGACAACTGCTGCCCTCAGGAGTGCGTCTGGCTCCCCCCATCACGGCGCATTTCATCGCCAATGCCTCCATGGCCACCATGTGTCTGGAACTCATCAAGAACCGGCAACTTTATATCAGGAACCTCTACGAGTTCGCCGTGAGTTGGGCCCAGGTTCTGATCGAGCCCATGGATATCGTCTCGCTCACCAGCGCCAACATGGGACTCACCGGAAAACTGGTGAGAGTTCAGTCCATCGAGGAGCAAACCGATGGCACCTTGAGAGTCTTGGCAGAGGAATATCTGCCGGGCGTGGGCTGGTCTGTGGCCTACCCGCAGCAGGCCAGCAGCGGCTATCTACCCAATGCCCTGATTGCACCGGGCAACGTCAATGCGCCGGTGATCTTTGAGCCGCCGGCGGTGCTTTGCGGTGCGGCCGGCCCCCAGATCTGGATGGTGGCTTCCGGTCCTCCCGCCTCCTGGGGTGGATGCGCCGTCTGGGCTTCCACCGATGGCACCAGTTACGCAAAAATCGGCACCATCAGCGGCCAGGGCACCCAAGGGGTGCTCACGGCGTCACTTGCGGCGTACAGTGGGGCCAATCCGGACAACACCGACATCCTGGCGGTGGATCTCACGGAATCTGCCGGGGTACTGCAGCCCGTGCCAACCGGTGGCGCAGCACAAGGGTTGTCCCTCTGTTATGTGGATGGGGAACTGCTGGCCTATCAGAATGAAACGCTCACCACCGCCAACAACTACAACCTCACCGGGTTGTACCGCGGTCTATATGGAAGCGCACCGACTGCTCATGGGTCAGGAACCCCGTTTGCGCTGCTCGCCAACGCCAACCTGTTCAAATTCACGCTGCCCACCAACACGAACCTCATCGGGCAGGCGGTGTATTTCAAATTCCAGAGCTTCAATGTCTATGGCTCGGCAACTCAGGATATCTCTACCTGCACGGCATTCCCGTATACGGTGACAGGGCTGGGTAGCCAGGTGCCGTTCACCATCCAGGCATCGGCGGCTGGAACCTTATCCGCGAGTCAGTCGGTGTTGCGCTACATTGCGACCAACTCCTTCTACATTCCTGCAGGGCTCGCCGGAACTGTGGCATCAGAAGGAACGGCCGCAACCAGTAACGCCACTTTCTCGCTCACCAAAAACGGCACAGCCTTCGGAACCATTGCCATCGCGCCCAGTGGAGCCGTGACCCTGGCCGCTGCGAGTCAGACAAATTTTACGGCGGGGGATGTTTTAACGATTACGGCGCCAGCCACCCCAGATCCGACGCTCGCCAATGTGGCGTTCGGGATTGGTGTGGTAAGGATGTGATGTAAGGAAAGAACGCTGCGCAGACGACACTGATGGTGGTGGAGTTTCAAAAGTGGTATCGGGAGCAGGCGGCGGCCTATGGTCAGACAGGCCAATGAGGACAACACCGTGCCACTGCCCAGTCCTGGCCACCGAACCAGAAGGGCGGCTTGCGGCCATCCTGGATTTCACGTTCAACCTTGGCGCAGGGCGGCTCCAAACGTCGACGTTGCGGCGGCGAGTCAACCAGCGGGATTGGGTCAGTGCGGCGCAGGAACTGCGCCGGTGGGTCTATGGCGGCGGGAAGGTGTGCCCGGGCTTGTCACTCGACGTATTGTCGAATCAAACCTATTACTGCAAGCAGCAGCTTAAAGTTTCAGTTCTTCCGAATCTCTGCCCACTCCACCGAAAGCGCCGGGTTTAGGCGTTCAAAAACCCTCGCGGATAATGTAATTCCGCCATAACCCTTACCTGTTTCATAATCCCCAAAAGTCTCAAGTGCGTGAACGCGAAAT